>MDTE01114036.1_pt1 | contig 60186 bp, 39 predicted proteins | sample 811231 | NCBI WGS metagenome assembly MDTE01 (sample SAMN05326651, study PRJNA326480) | marine metagenome | isolation source: seawater | place: Indian Ocean: Red Sea | collected 2010
GGGGGGATTACTTCTTTCTTCTCAGGAACCGCCTTTTTTCGACTCTCCTTCAACAATGCGATCATACGCGTGGCTTCTTTTACGTACCTGTCGAGTTCTTTGTTTTCCGAACGCGATAGTTTTGTACGCTGAAGATCCCGGTACTGGGATAAGGATTTAATTGCGTTCTTATATCTATCGATAGGGTCGAGCCCTGCGATGTCCGAGCCGAAATACAAAATTCCCAGGTTGTAGTGTACTTCCGCCAGACCCTTATCAATATCTAATGCACGTTGATAGGCGTGGGCGGCATCCGTTGGGCGGCCCATGAGTCGATAAAGATAGCCCAGGTTTGCATGACCATAGGAGAGCCCGGGAAAGCTAGCGGTCAGTTTGTTGAATGTTGCCTCTGCCGTGGCGTAGTCGGACATCTTACAGGCGATAAGACCCAGATTATTCAAGACATCTGGAGCATCGGAAAGTGCGGCAGCGGCTTTGGATAGATGCGATCTGGCCGACGTAAGGTTTTCATTCCGAAATGCAATCTCTCCCAGAAGGCGATGCGTTTGTGGTTCATCACGGATCTCGAGGGCGCGGATTAGAACGTATTTGGCGGTGCCCAATTTACCAAGGGCCAGATGCGCACGCGCAATATTACGAATTGTTTCGGTGTTGACCTCGTCCTTCCGCAGAAGTCGTTGCCCTTCTTTCAATACAAGCCCAGGGCGACCAGCCTTCAATAGCGCAAATAACGAGAGGTTCTGGTAGCGCATATCTTCGGGGAAATTCTGTCCGAGCTGTTGGGCCCGCTTCACGGCGCCAGCCATATCCCCATCGAGTAGATACAGCCGCACCAGAAGTTCGGCACTTTCATAGGACTTTGGATCCAGTTCAAGAGCTTGGTTGGCCTGTTCACGTGCTTTCTCTAATTTGCCGAGTCGGAGTTGCACCTGTGCGAGTTCCAGATGGGCCTGCGCGTTACGGTTATCCATACCCAGTACAAGTTGAAGCTGGTTTTCGGCACTTATGTAATCGTTCGCGGCTGCAGCGGAGCGAGCGAGATCGAGGCGTTCCTGAACCAACCTTTTCTGTGCTGCAGCCTGCCGTCTCAAATCCTCTTCTTTCTGGGCTGGATCTACCGGGGCCGTAGACTGCTTCTGGGCTGATGTGGTTGGTCCGCAGGCGAGCACGAGAGTCAGCCCGAATATGGATAGAATGCGTCTCATGGGCTTAGCACCTCATCGTCGAGATCCGCATCATCGTCATCAAAATCATCGTCATCGCCCTCTGCATCATCACTGTCATCATCAAAATCATCCAAATCATCGTCATCAAAATCATCGTCATCAAAATCATCGTCGTCGTCGTCGAGGACATCATCCAGATTGTCTGATTTAGGCTCAGTGTTGGAGGGGGCTTCGTTGGGTTCAGGTTTCGCAGGCTCCGCTGGGGTAGTCTCCTCTACCGTAGTCGCGGGTGCGGTTGGTTCTGCTTCTGTATTGACGGGTACCGGGGCCTCCGGTGAAGAGGGGGCTTCTTTCTCAGGTGCCTTTTCTTTAATTGGCTCCTTTGATGGTTGCTCTTTCTTGTCGGGTTCCGGCTGTCCTTCAATTGCCTGGAATGACCAGATGTCATCCCAGACGTATAGCTCCCGTTCCTGCTTGGCCAGGGGGTATTCTTGCGGCTTGTAGTTGTTCAAGAATTCCAGCGCATCCCGGACCCATTTATTGGTCACTTTTCGGGAGCGAGCTTGCCCTACCATCTCTTCAAACTTCTTTACGGCATTGTCTTCCCAGCGCGCACCTTCTTCTTCGAGCTGCGTACGATAAATATCCAGGTCATCGGGATTCATGCCTCGCGGTTCAGGGGCATCATAAAGCTTTTGGGCAAAAATCTGGTTGATCTCACCCAACCGGAAGAACGCTGCGAAGTTCCAATCGACAGACCGGTACAGTAACGCTACCTGCGCATAGTCGTTTTGCAGTTTTTTCAGCATTGCCTGGGCATTCTGAATCTGTCGCACCATCTGGTTTACGTTTCCTTTCAGAACGATCCCTTTGTATTCACGGTACTTGAAGTCAACCAGCTCGAACTGGGCTCTAGCGGCGTGGTATGCCTCTGGAGATTCCGGTTGGAACCCGCGTTGGTTGTATAGAGCAATTACGTTCTCGAAGAACCGCTTGGCGAACTTGGGACGACCTTTCTTGAGCTCGATCTCTCCGAGACGAACCAGTGCTTTGAGGACGGCTTGCCCTAATTTGGGCTTCTCTCTACCTCGTTCTACGAAGCGCATAAGAAGTCTTCGCTCTTGACGCGTATTCTTCCTTTTGGCCCAGCTTTCCGCAGCGCGATAGAGGGCAAAAATGGCATCTTCGCGGTTCGTATAGCTCTTTTCGTACCGCTCGAAGGCGTTTGCTGCGTTCTCGTACTGCCCGTCGTCGTAGTATAGCTTTGCCGCCTCGAATAATGCGTATGGGCTATTCTCATTCTTTGCATTCTTTCGAACGAGAGCGAGATACGACGAGATCGCTTTATTGAAATCGAAGAATTTCTTGCTGTTCTCAGCCACTTCAAAGAGGGCCAGCTCTCGAAATTCACTTTTATCAAAGCGAGGCTCTTTAAGAATTGTCTCGAAGGCTTTTGAGGCCCGGTCATAGTGCTTCTCTTTAATGTAGGCCATGGCCGCGTTGTAGAGCGCCTTGTCGGCAAACTTTACATCCGGTTGTGCGGCCAGGCGCTCGAATTCCTCGGCGGCCTCGATATATTTTTCTTGTTCCAACAGCTGTTCGGCTGTCTTGAATTGCGCTCCGAGTTGGTAGACACGGATCTTTTTACGTAGGGCCGCCTGCTTCTCTGGCCGTCCGATCTTTTTCTTCTCCATGATGGCGGCCCATTTCTGGATATTGGGCCAGTCGTTTTCGATGGTGAAGGAGTTGATGAGCATATCGGCTGCGTTCGCAGCGACCGGAGATTCTGAGCGGTTCTCCACGATATCGGCGAGACGTTTGCGCGCTTCATCAAAGTTGTTGAAGCGATAGAAGATAGCGGCAGCTCGATAGGCGAATTTCGCACTTACGTCGGGATCGTCCTTACGTGTCAGACCCAATTCCACAAATCGATCCGCGTTTCCGATCCAGGTGAGGAGAATGGGGGGGATCGGTTGTGGGGTGACGCGGCGAAGCTCTTCAGTTTTTTCCGGTTGGGCTCTTGTCGCTTCGATCGCATCCAGGTCCGAGGCAAACGAGTTGGGTGGGAGCTCACCTGCATCACTCAAAGCCTCGATCGCTCGTTCGAGAGAGGATACGGCCAGGTAGCCGGCTTCGCTCTGGTACTCCGTCCGATCTTTGTAGTCTCGTACGGAAGCGTAGGCTTCTGCCGCTTCCTTGTATTTTCCACCGTAATAAAGAGCATCGGCGAGATCATATAGAACATTGTATCGCTGGGGCGATGCGGGATACCGGTCAAGGAAGGACTGATAGGATTCTGCGGCGAGCCGGTATTGTTCGAGCGCTTCCATGGCTTTGTCCGGTTCACCGGTACTACGAGCGATGAGCTTAAGCTCCTGGGCACGCATATGATGTGTACCCGCCTTTTGGAGCATGGCGGTCTCGACCAGAAGACTGGCTCTTGCCAGTGCACCGGCGTTCTCCTGATTGGCGCGATACCAAGCGGAGCCTTTACCAAAGAGGTTGGCCATCTCTCCACGAGCTACCGCACCTGCAGAGAAGTCTCGAACGAGATCGAAGATCTGAATCACTTTTTTCTGGTAACGAGGGTTTTCCGGATCAAACGGGTTGGACCGAATCAACTCGCGGTATACCTGCGAGGATTCCATATATTTATCGGCTTCGTGCTGGTCGAATAGCACTTCCGCGTATTTAGCCAGGATCTTTCTTTCATAGGGCTGGCCTTCTGAGAGAAACGACAGGGCACGCTGTACTCCTGCGTCGGGTTCTTTTTCTCCGTCACCATCCCAGTCATCTTCAGCCAATGCTTTTGCCACATATTCGACGGCCTCGGCCTGTAGCTCACCCTTTTGTCCCGACAGTTGCCCTTCCTGCTCCTCCAGGCTGTGATAATGCGCCAATAGGCGCTTGAAGGTTTGTATCGACCGTGGGTAGTCGAACATCTGATAGTAGGACCACGCCAACTTATATAGAGAGATATCGAAGAATCGACCGTCCTTATAGGCGAGCACCCGTTTGTAGTAATGGGCCGCGTCGGCAAAATTAGATAATTCGAACTCCAATTCTCCAAGTCGGAGCAGGGATTCCGGCGCATACGTACTGTCTGGATATTTTTCTACGAGCGAAAGAAAAGTGTCGCGCCCCTTTCCTTCTTCGCCAGCCTCGATGAGGGTAAAGCCCAGCAGATAGTAGGCTGCGTCCGCTAGACGATAGCTGGGGAAATTCGTGACAAGGGTTTTCAGGGATTCGAATACTTTACTGAAGTCCTTTTCGGGAACCACAGGCTCATCCGCGATTTTCCCTCGCCGGTAGAGGTCCGACTGCTTCTCATAGACATCCAGCGCGGACATTTCATCGATCTTGGCTTGTTCGTAATAGAGTTCAGCGAGTCGAAATAATGCATGTGGGCTGTGTTCCGGATGATCCGGGTATCGTTTTACAAAACGTGCAAAGAGTCGGATGGCGTCTTCCCGCATCCGACTTTCGTCCGATTCCAGCTTCCCAGTCTTCTTGTCGTAGAGTTCATTTATATATCGGATCCTACGATTCGCTTCATAGGCGATGGACTTACGGATCTCGTCGCGCATAGAGATCCCGGCTCGTTCGTAAACCCGAAGGGCCTGTTCGTACTCGAGCATCAGGGCTTCCACTTCGATCTGACTCTTCGGTTGAATCAGACGCTCCTGTGGTTTGGTTTGAAGCGTTGCTGGGTCGACGGCATTGGCAACAGTTGGAACGGAGGTCGGCTCTATAATCGGCTGCGGTTCCTCTGCTGGGCGAATAGGTCCGGCACCGAGGGCGGTCGCGCTGAACAGGCAGAACATGGCTGCCAGAAGATGGTTCCGAAGACTCATCTCAGTATTCTCCGCGAAGCGGCGTTATGGAAGGGACCAGGCATACTTATCCTTGTGGTGGGGCCGATGCCGTCGGTTTGTCATCAGATGGCTTATCTGATTCGGGTTCTTTCTTAGGGGCGGGGGCTTTTTTCTTTTCTTCTTCTTTTTTATCGGTTTTGGCGTCCATCGCTGAGATGGGCTGGTAACCGGGGGTCGCTAGCATTTCGTCCAGGATACTCTTTACTGAGGTAATCTTTTCTGCTCGTTGGATGTTTAATGACGCGATCTCATCCGTCAGCTTCTGCTTTCTTTCCCAGGCCAGATCGACGATGCCCAGATCAGCACGAAGCACTGTTTTACGAATACGTGTTTTCGCTCGCTGGAAAAGATTGGTCCCCACGACCCTGGCGAGACTCTCGCCACGGTCTGTAATCAAACCGAGGTGCTCGCGGTAATTTTCGATGCGTACCGCTTCTTCGGAGACTACGCGCAAGAGCTTCTCCGATTCCATTGCAAGATGCTTATCTATCGCCTCTTTAATCTTGGTAACCTGGTCAAAGCCTAGCTCGATCTTCTGGTGTAGGCGGGTAATCCTGGCCACACTTCCATGGCTACCCGAGAGCTTTTTCAGCTCTTCATAGATGGCTAGCAGCTTGACCTTATCGCTATCTTCGGTTCGTTGTGCCGCCCCGCCCAGGCCAAGCTGACCGATCTCGGCACGAATATCCTGGCGGATCGTCTCTAATTGTCGACTGAGATCAACCAACCGTTTCTTTTCTGCTTTCAGGTCCGTCATAAGAGATTTGTCGACGGGTTTTTCGTTTGGATCGGGTTCCGCCTCGGCTTCTTTGATGTAGCGGTCGATGGATGCGATCTCGAGATTCAGGCTTTTCAGGCTACGGGAGATTTGGAACGCTTCCCGACGAAGTTTCTTGAAGCGTTCTGACATATCCTGAAGACGTTGTCGGTATGCCCCAGCTTCCGTTGCATCGGTGCCCGATTGGCTCTCGAGCTCTTTCGCTTGTTTTCGAAGAGCATCCATACGAAGCCGTTCCTCGCGGGGGAGTTTTTTCCGCTGAGCCCGGTATTCAACCTCAAGCAGATCTTTCTTCTGTTGTATGAGCGCATTTTCCGTAGCGACTAATTGTACCCAGGCGTTGTTCAATGATGGGAACAGGCCCACTCGATCACTGCCTGTGAGGGCGGTGTTCAGATCCTTCACGATCTGATCGAGTTGGGCGATCTCGCGACCTTGTATCGCGATGTCGTCCAGGGTTTTAACGAGCTCTTCTAGTCCCGCCCCTGCACGAACCCATTGTGCCGCCCGTTCGGATAAGGGCAGATCAAGGGTATAACGTTTATCGTAACGATGAATGAGCCATCGGAAATAGAGTTCTAGGTTTTTGTCACTCTGAGTAAAGCGCTCCAGCTCGTCTCGAATAGGTACGAATCGTCGATGTACCTCTTCAAAGGCTTCTTGTGCGTCCTGGTGTTGGTCAAGATGGATGAGCAGTTGGCCTCGATCCATACTTGCAGTCAGTACAAGCTCTTCGTCTTTTGCGACCAGAATGATGACGTCGAAAGCCCGAATGGCCTCTTGTAGTTTTCCGGAATTAACGTACGCCCACGCGAGCTCATATACAGACCTGGGGAAATGAATACTGCCCCGTGGAACCTTTTGGTAGTAGTCCACGGCCTGGTCCCATTTACCACGCTCAATTTCCAATCGTCCCAGCGCCATATTCGCCAGATCCCGTATCTCCTGACCTTCTTGTTTGTCTCCGGAGGTGAAGCTGACGTCTTTGAAGGCCGTCTGGGCTGTGTCGAGTTGTCCCAAGGCGGTCCGTGCGACACCAAGATAATAGCGAGATTGTGGGTAAACCGCTGCGTTTGCCGGAATTTGGCCGAGCAGTCGGATGGATTGGTTGAAATCACCGCGGAAGTAATAGGCCTTACCCGCAACGTAAAGTAATTCCGGGCTCGATACACGGCTGGCTCGCATGGTATCGAGATAGCGAGCAACATCGTTTTCCCGACCTAGCTTCAAGGCGGCTTCGATGGCATAGAACAGCGCGTTGTGTACATGTGTCTGGCTCGGCCGGTTTTGTAGCAGCAGATCAAAGATAGGCAGTGAAGATTCCGAAGCCCCCAGACGAAATAGGCTCTGGCCATACATGAAAAGAGCCTCATGGTAATTTCGGCTTCTCTGGAATGCTGGACTCTGCACCAGAGATGCGAGCACAAGAACCGTACGATCCAGCTGGTCGGAATCATAAAAAACCTTCGCATCGACCCATTTTCTGACGACATCTACACCGCTCATTCGAAAGGCGGTGTCGTCGAATTGCTGCGCCAATTTAGCGAGTCGGCTCGCGATGACTTCATTACGGCGCTCAAGCTTTGTAAGCTTTTTATTGGTGTCTCTTGCTGCGAAGGCCGATGGGGCGACCCACAGGAGTCCCAGAGAAACGAAAGCGAAGAGAAAAGTACGGCGTAATCCGCGGCTGAGGCAAGCGAGCGAGTGAATTTGGATGGTCCGACGCTGTCTCGGCGGCGAGGCCATCCGAGCCATCATCGTACGCGCCATGCGTTCAGAACCTCTCACCTGCCACCGTTACTTCTTCTTGGTCGAAAGCTTATTCATGTTTTCGCGCGTGTAGGGGTACTGCTTGAGATCGTATTTCAGAGTTGGTCTATCCCGATAATCGACCAACAGACCTCCTTTTTCGTACAGCTTTGCCCGTAGCTTGGTGATTCGTCCACGTGCCGCGAAAAACGTATATTGTGATCGGAGACGAAACTGGAAATCACCCACATAGGGGAAGAGGGTGGAGTTTCCCCGAATAAGACAGTCAATGGTTAAAACGTGGTAACCAGGAACGGTATTACCGTCGTAGATGGTGAATGATTTTGAACTTTTCAGGTTTCCTGTTTTTCGATCCCCATAATAGATCTTGTTGTCATCCAGAAAGTAGATGATTTCGTCGATCAAAAACGCTCCAGACAGCGCATTTTTATGCATAAGCATAAGCTTGGCTTCTGCGATCACATTGTTAAGGAGCCGTTCCTTGATCAACATGAGACGTGTTTTGGTGCGGAAGACCTCTTGCTTCAGAGATGTCACCCGGTTTTGGAGAGCCTTCAGGCGGAAGTTTGGTCGACCATCATCGGTCCCGGTCGTTGCGGGATTCGATGGCGTGGGTGCTGGAGCGGCCGGCGCGGGTGTCGATGCGGCCGGCGCGGGTGTCGATGCGGCCGGCGCGGGTGTAGGTGCTACCGGCGCGTCTGCAGGTGATGCGGGGACAGGAGCCGGAGATGCGGGAGCAGTCGGCGTGGGTGTAGGCGTGGCCGGTGTTGGACTGGAAGGCTCCGGCGAGGCGCTCGGAGAAGCCGGTTCTGGCGAAGGGGCTGGAGCTGGTGTCTCGGGGGAAGCTTTTGGGGGAGCTGGCTTCGCCGGTTCTTCCGGCGCGTCTGCTTTTTTTTCTACAGATTCATCTTCCAGCTCATCGTCAAAGTCGTCATCTTCCAACTCATCGTCCAGGTCTTCATCATCCAGGTCTTCATCATCCAGATCTTCATCATCCAGATCATCCAGACTTTCATCTTCCGACTCATCGACAGATTCTGTCGCGGGGGATGGAGACTGCGCATACGCGTCTTGTTGTGCTCCCAAAAACAGACATAGGAGCACAGCCAACAGCAGCGCCGTTGTACGGATTGGGCACACCAACGCCATTAGAGTAGGTTGAGTTCGCGTGTGTGGGGCCATGGTGGTGGAAGTAGTGGGTTACCCGATAATGAGGATTGGATGATAACAGAGGTCAAACACGTGTCAACGCACAGAAGGGGTACAGAGTACCAAAACCGAACTGTCCGTCATCAGGTGTAATTATCTATTTCGTCTCGTAGAGACGTTGCTTGAGGGGTTTTTGCTGTAGTCGCTACCGCGATTCTCGATTCTAAGAATCCTTTTTCGAATCGAGTGGGTGGAAGGAAGTCTTTGGTGCGACTTGTACGTCGCGCCACATTCCTGCCTCTTCTAATGCGCTGGTTAGAGCGTCCAGTAGGGGTGGCATTCCCATTCCGGTGATTCCCGAGGTCCGAACAATCGTGGCGGAAATATTTTCCGACGCAAGTTGGGCTCGAACTTTATTTTCCTGTTCCGCGGCTTCCGCCTCCCATTCCGAACCCTCTGTCAGGAGATCACATTTGGAGAACACAATTACAATTGGGCGGTTCATCAGGTCCGCGTCGTATTTCAGAACTTCTTGCCGCAGCTTCAGAAAAGACTCCAGGGGAGGGTGTTCTCCTTGCACTGCCAGAACATAGGCCAGGACGCGCGTTCGACTCAGATGTTTAAGGAATCGATCTCCGAGTCCTCGTCCAGCATGGGCTCCTTCGATCAAACCAGGGAGGTCTGCGACTACGAAGCGTCGCGAATAATGAGCGACCACGCCAAGGTTTGGAACCAGGGTCGTAAAGGGGTAATCCTCAACCCGGGGAGTGGCGTTGGAGATGTTTCGTATCAATGTCGATTTGCCCGCGTTGGGAAAACCTAGCAGCCCTACGTCGGCCAATACCTGTAATTCGAGATTGAGCCAAAGCTCCGAACCTTCTTCTCCCGGTTGGGCATGATCCGGCGCCTGTCGTGTGGAGGTGGCGAAGCGAGCATTGCCTCGTCCGCCCCGGCCCCCTTCTGCAGCAACGTACTGTTGATCTGGCCAGGTAAGGTCACAGAGGCAAACCCCTTTTTCATCGAGGATCTGTGTCCCCACCGGTACAGGGATAATCAAATCAGCGCCAGCAGCCCCGTATTTCTTTTTCGAGCTTCCTGCAGCTCCATTCGGCGCTTCATAATGCGATTGGTAGCGGAAATCCATAAGAGTGGATAGCCGTGTTGTGGCCTCAAAGATCACACTACCGCCGTCGCCACCATCCCCTCCATCAGGGCCGCCGCGAGGGACAAATTTTTCCCTATGAAACGAAGCGCAGCCTGCACCGCCGTTGCCGGATTGGACAAAGATGCGTGCTTCGTCGATAAATTTCATGATGCTGGCTCCGAGAGAGCCTGAGGGATTACTCTACGCGTACGTAACGCCGACCATTTCTCTGGAAGAAACGAACGGTACCGTCAGTCGTCGCAAAGAGGGTGTAATCACGACCCATGCCGACGTTTTCGGCTGGGTGGAAGTGAGAGCCACGCTGCCGTACCAGGATATTTCCGGAGATTACGGACACACCGTCATGACGTTTTACGCCAAGTCGTTTACCAATTGTGTCGCGACCGTTCCGACTGGAGCCTTGTCCTTTCTTATGAGCCATGACCTACTCCTTAACCCGTGGTGATCTGATTCACGCGAATCCGTGTCAGGTGCTGGCGATGTCCATTGAGGCGTTTGTAGTTCTTGCGTCGTTTGAACTTGAACACGAGAATCTTACGAGAACGCTCCTGGGCCACGACGGTACCGGTAACGGCTGTTCCGTCTACATATGGCTGTCCCAGTTGGACTCCATCATCATTTCGAACGAGCAGGACCTGGTCGAAACGAACTTCATCGCCGACCTCGCCGCTGAGCTTTTCAACGGAGACTTCGTCGCCTGGGGCGACCCGATACTGCTTTCCACCTGTTTGAATCACGGCATACATAATAATATTCCTCGTATGTCTACATGGGTAGACTGAACGCGCGGATTTAGCTGTGTGTGACGAAAAAGTCAACCATATGATGACAATAGCTAAGTTTTTGGGGCGAATTTTCGATTTGGTGTCCTATATAGAACATGTGGTGTTTGTCGGGTTTCTGCTCTGTATAGGCCTGTTCAGGCTGGGAGATCCCAACAAGGCGTTGACCTGAGATTGTGGCTCTGCTATCGCCCCAGTCCGCTGGTCTGGTCATTCCTATTCATCCCTTCGAGCGGTAGAGGTTTCCATGCGAGATGCGGTTATTGTTAGCGCGGTACGTACGCCTATTGGCTCTTTTCAGGGGGCGTTAGCCACGGTTTCGGGTCCAAAATTGGGGGCGGTTGCTATACGCGGTGCTGTAGAGCAGGCAGGGATAGAACCGGATGCGATTGACGAAGTGATCATGGGTTGTGTCCTACAAGGAGGGGTGGGTCAAGCCCCCGCGCGCCAAGCGGCCATTTTTGCGGGCCTTCCCTCTTCCGTTCCCTGTACGACAATAAATAAGGTCTGTGGTTCCGGGCTTAAGACGGTCATGATGGCCTATGATCTGGTGCGGCTTGGAGAAGCCGACGTGGTGGTCGCGGGTGGAATGGAGAATATGACCCAGGCTCCATATCTTCTGGAACGCGCCAGAGATGGTTACCGACTAGGACACGGTCAGTTGGTAGATCTAATGATCAACGATGGCTTATGGGATGTTTATAACGATTTCCATATGGGTACTGCCGCGGAGATGTGTGCTCGGGAACATGAGATTTCCCGGGAGGATCAGGACAGCTTTTCCATCGAGTCGTATCGACGGGCCCTGGCTGCGATAGAGGACGGTCTCTTTGTTGACGAGATCGTACCCGTAGATGTTCCGCAACGCCGCGGCGACCCAGTTCGCGTGACCCAGGACGAAGAGCCTGGTCGTGGTCGACCGGATAAAATTCCGTCCCTTCGCCCGGTTTTTGATAAGGCCGGCACGATTACTGCGGCGAATGCATCGAGTATTAATGATGGTGCCGCTGCTGTTGTAATCATGTCTGCAGAAAAAGCGGCCGAGCTGGGGTGCACTCCTTTAGTTCGTATTGGGGGCTATGCAAACCATGCACAGGCTCCGGAATGGTTTACGACGGCGCCCGCAAAGTCGATTCAAAAGGTATTGGATCGAAACGATCTGGGGACAGGCGATATTGATTGTTTTGAAATCAATGAAGCGTTTGCTGTGGTCTCGCTTGCGACCAACCGAGAGTTGGGGCTGGATCCTGAACGGGTCAACACGTCTGGAGGAGCCGTCGCTCTTGGGCATCCGATCGGCGCATCGGGCACTCGGATTCTGGTTACGTTGATCCATAACCTGATCCGGCAATCGGGGCGTCGAGGTATAGCAAGCCTCTGTATTGGTGGCGGTGAAGCGGTGGCTTTATTGGTGGAACGTGAGAACTGAACACGGGGAATCGTGATGGATAAGAAGAATATCGGTGTAGTGGGCTCCGGTCAGATGGGAGCCGGTATTGCGCAGGTTCTGGCACAGTCTGGACATGATGTGATGCTTGTAGACGTGTCGCAGGAGCGGGTTGGACAGGGCCTCGCAGCGATTGCGAAGAGTCTGGACCGATTCGTTCGTAAAGAGAAGATCACTGGCGCGGATAAAGATACCATCCTGGAGAGGTTGTCCGGCACCACGAAGCTTACAGACCTTTCGGACGCGGATCTGGTTGTGGAAGCCGTCTCTGAAGACGAGGGCCTCAAGAAGAAGATCTTCGCGGAGCTTGATCAGATCGTTCCTGCCCATGGAATTCTTGCGTCGAACACATCGAGCATCAGCATCACTCGTATCGCGGCGGCTACCAATCGGCCCGAACAGGTCATTGGGATGCATTTCATGAACCCGGTCCCGATTATGAAATTAGTCGAGATAGTACGAGGTTTACAGACCTCCGACGGTACCTATGAACAAGTACGTGCATTGGCCGAATCGGTGCAAAAAGTTACGGTTGTTGCACACGATTTTCCGGGCTTTATCGTAAATCGTGTGTTGATGCCGATGTTGAATGAGGCGTTCTATGCAGTACATGAAGGTGTCGGCTCGGTAGAAGATATTGATGTCGCTATGAAGCTTGGTACCAACCAGCCCATGGGTCCCTTCGAGTTGGCCGACTTCATTGGTTTGGACACAACGCTTGCGATCTTGAATGTAATGCATGAAGGACTGGGGGCCCGGTATTTCCCATGTCCTCTACTGCAGCAATATGTTGATGCGGGTTATTACGGTCGAAAGGTCGGTCGTGGTTTCTATACCTACGATTCCAGCAAATAAAATCAGGCAAAGCTCTAGAAACGGAAAGGATGAAAATGGCAGATCTTGTAACAAGACAACGCTTTGACGGGATTCTGGTGGGAACGATCAATCGGCCCGACGCTCTAAACGCGTTGAACCGATCGACGTTGGCCGAACTTACGGATCTCGTGGATGACTTTGACCATTCGAGTGAAGACCAGGTTCTGGTCATTACCGGGGCTGGTAAGTCCTTTGTGGCTGGAGCTGATATTCATGAAATGGTGGATATGGGTGTTCTGGAAGCGAAAGCCTTCTCGGAAGAAGGCCAGGAGCTATGTGCCCATCTAAGCTCGATGAATAAGTTGGTGGTTGCTGGAGTGAACGGGTTTGCCCTGGGCGGCGGTTGTGAGCTCGCGATGGCCTGTGATCTGATTTACGCCAGCGAAAAGGCACGGTTCGGTCAACCGGAGGTCAAGCTAGGTGTCATACCGGGCTTTGGTGGTACACAGCGGCTTTCTCGTATTGTGGGACCACGTAAAGCCATGGAGTTGGTCGTGACGGGCGCCATGATCGATGCCGAGGAAGCGAATCGCATCGGTCTTGTGAACCGCGTACTACCAGCGGAAGACTTCTTGGCGAATCTCATCGAGGCCTTGCGCCCGGTCCTGGAAATGGGTCCCCTCGCAGTCGCTGGAGCGAAGCTTGCGATCCATCGAGGACTTGATCTTCCTCTAGAACGAGCGTTATCTCTGGAGACAGAGATGTTTGCTGGTCTATTCGCTACGGACGATCAGGAAGAGGGTATGCGGGCATTTCTGGATAAGCGGCGAGCAAAATTCTCGGGAATGTAAGAGGGCGATTATGGCGGAGACAGGCGGTACATTGGGACGGGTGTTGATCGGGAAGCCTGGTCTAGACGGGCATGACCGGGGTGCAAAAGTTGTTGCCCGGGCCTTACGGGATGCTGGGTTTGAGATTATCTACACGGGTCTGCACCAGACTCCTGAGATGATTGTAAAAGCCGCGGTCCAGGAAGATGTAGATCTGATCGGATTGAGTATTTTGTCCGGCGCGCACAAAGCCCTGGTGCCTCGAATTATTGAACTCCTCGCAGAGAGTGAAGCGGCCGATATCGGTATCTTTGTTGGGGGAATCATCCCCGATGGTGACATAGAAGAGCTTAAGGCATTGGGAGTGCGAGAGGTCTTTACGCCCGGCACATCGCTCCAGCAGATCATTGAACGGGTCGGCCAGGAAGTCGAGCGGGGCCGGACGGAACGGGGATTGGGATCATGACGTCAATCTCTGGACGGCTCGCCTGAGTTGCCGAAGGCACGTTGAGAGGGAGAGAACCCGACAATGGCCGATTTATTTGAAACCCACGAAGAGACGGTGAAACCCGCCGCCGCAGCGAAGGGTTATCAGCCTCTAGCGGATCGAGTTCGTCCACAGAGCCTGGATCAGATGATTGGCCACGAAGATCTACTCGGGGAAACGGGGTTTCTTCGTCGTGCAATCGTTGAGGATCGTATCCCTTCTCTCATTTTATGGGGGCCGCCTGGCTGTGGAAAGACAACCATTGCACATGTGATCTCTCATCATACGAAAGCTTTTTTTGAACCGTTCAGCGCCGTGCTTGGCGGATTGCCCGAGGTACGCGTGCTGTTGAAGCGTGCCCAGGCTCGACACCAGAAGGGGCAACGCACGATTCTCTTCATGGACGAGATTCATCGCTTCAATAAAGGCCAGCAGGATGCGTTTCTTCCTCATGTGGAGGCCGGCACGATCGTATTGATCGGGGCGACCACGGAGAACCCATCGTTTACGTTGAATTCGGCGCTCCTATCACGCTGCCGTGTTGTTCGGTTGTCCGCCTTATCGTCGGATGCATTGACCGCTGTATTGGAAGGGGCTTGCGACGACTCTGAACAACGTCTTGGGGCTGACATTCCACGCCCATCGAAGGATGTCCTGGCTCTGTTGGTTCAGGCTGCTGACGGGGACGCGAGACGTGCACTGACCCTATTGGAACAGATCCAGGGGCATTGCAGCGCTGAGAATCCGCCGACCACTGAGATCGTGAAGAAGGTCCTGGAAGGTGCTCCGATTCGACATGACCGTGATGGAGATGCCCACTACGACACGATAAGTGCTTTCATCAAGTCGATGCGCGGCTCGGATCCGGACGCAGCACTATATTACGGTGCTCGATTGATCGAATCCGGCGAAGACCCACGATTTCTGCTGCGACGAATTATGATATTTGCCAGTGAAGATATCGGAAATGCAGACCCTCGTGCTCTCGAATTGGCCGTTGCTACCACCCACGCGTATGAGCGACTGGGTATGCCTGAGGCTCGATTGTGTCTGGCACAAGCGATCACCTATTGCGCCACAGCTCCAAAGAGTAACGCTTCCTATAAAGCATGGGATGAGGCTGTCGCAGATGTGCGCAAACATGGAAGTCTGCCGATTCCAATCCATCTTCGGAATGCTCCAACCAAACTGATGAAGGAGTTGGGCCATGGCAGGGATTACCGCTATCCGCACGATGCACCAGGCCACTTTCTAAAAGAAGAATATCTCCCCGAGGAGTTGGTTGGGCGTCGGTATTATGCGCCCAGTGACCAGGGATATGAGCAGCGTATATCCGAGCGACTCCGACGATGGTGGGCTGGTGAGCCCGACGAGAGCTGAACCGTTGGATTAATCGGTATCGTCAGTTTCGTTCTTGGGTTTCGATGAACTCGAATCCGGTACATCGCACGCAATGATCGCGTCCGGATCGAGGTCACGAACCAATTCCAGGAGCTCGGGGGGAAGGTCCGTCAGGACTACCCGACCATCTTTATCGATCTCTATCGACAACTCGACAGGAGTTTTCTCTTCGTCTTTTTTGGTCACGGTGGACGTACCTGCACGATCTCTTCGAAGGGAATCTTCTTTCCTTGCTTATACGGGGCGAGCTGGAATTTTTCGACGACAGGAAGCTCACCCCGGAAATAGCCTTGATCATAACGGTATATATCGGACAGGAACATCGGGCGCCCAGCCTCATCAACCGATGTGACGTTGTATTCCACGTAGATGGGAATGGGAGTCTTTAGCGACAGCGTCTTTTCTTTTTTCTCTTCCAGAATCGTTTGGAAGCGCGCCTCGGAGATGCTCTCGTCACGGCTTAGCAGGAATTGGGCTAAATCGAGAGGGTCTTTCAGGCGCATACAGCCGTGGCTCTGTGCTCGAATGGTCTTCTTAAACGTACCCTTGCTGGGAGTGTCGTGCATATAGATGGCGTACGGGTTGGGGAAGTTAATCTTGACCCGACCCAGGGCGTTGTCGTCGCCGGGCATCTGGCGGACGGACTCTGCACCCGAGGCTGATGAGCGAATCTCGTAACGGTTGCGTTCGTAGAAGTCGGGGGTGTCGATGAGCTCCAAATCCAACTCTGTCTTTTTGATTCGTGACGGAACACGCCAATAGGGGTTTACCACAACGCTTTGGACTGCGGCCTTAAACATCGTCGTGCGGTTCAAATAACCGACGACTTTTTTCCGCACGTTGGTGACGAGCTTATTGTTTCCAACGACGACCGAATGCGAACGGACCATACTTTTGTCAGCCCAAAGCGCGACACGGAATTCGGGGATGTTTACCCGTAAATATACATCCGGGCGATCTTCATTAATCTGACTTTCGCGGTACCGTAAGAGCCCAAGTTCCAACTGCTTTACGCGATGGGCGAAACTACGGTTGAGGCTGCTAATGGTTCCAATGGTTAATTTCCCATCACCATCTAGTTGGTGTGTCGTCTGGTATTCGCGTACCGCATGTTCGAGGATTGCGTCGTAGCGGTCGTGTAATGCGAGGGTGCGTGTTTCCTCGCAGGCGTCGTCATCGTCGCTACATACGGTCTTTTTCCATTCTTTTTCGGTGGGATTGTAATACCCTTCGAAAAGGAGTCTCTTCTTGAGCTTTTTTACGAGCGGGCCACGAGAGCCAACTTTGAGAGAGCTGCGCCGTGACGGAAGCTTGGGTGGGGGATCTTCTTTCGCGCGCTCGGCCAGGACCCGGTAATCGATGAGCGCCTTTTTCATGGCGCCATAGAGCGGGATATGAGGCTCTTGTGCGGCCAGGAACCCTGCTAGATCAGCCTGTGGATCCAGGTCTCTCGATAGATGAGGTAGTGGAGGAAGAGGCTTGGCCTTTTCTTTCTTCTCAGGCGTACCAGTGGCGTCGGCACCGCTAGAGTCCTCAGCGTCCGCCACCGTGGGGAGTTCGGATGGAAACATCATCCGAACGAGTTTGTCTGCATAGTAGTCGGGAGCACGATTCAGGTGTTCCAGCGATTGAAACGGATGCGCGCGTTTCACAAGGCGGAAATCGAGGAGGACCTGCATCGTATTGCGCAGCATCAAGGCATCAAGCCTGGCGAGCTGTCCTCGCCGGTCACGTTCGGCCTGTATGCGTTGCGTTTCGATATCGACGATCGCACTTACGGATCCCAACTGGTCGTCGGAGAGCTTACGATTTTGGAGCGCCTCTTCTAATTGTTCTGGTAACCCTTCCCGGAGCAGCTGAACCAACTGCCCCTCGGTAGGGTCGGCTTGCGAGCGTTGGTCCAACGTTTCGGTTGTATCGTTCAGCTCTGCGCTAACCTCTCGATAGCCTTTAGCCAGAGTCTCTAGAGTCTCCAGAGTATAGCTCTCCGGATCGATTCCGTGTTCACCGATTCCCTGGAGAAACGTGGTAAGAGCCAGGAAGCTCTTCTCATCGAGAGTTTCATCCAATGCAAAAAATGGGCGATACCCGATCTTCTCGTAGAGTTGCGTAAGTGGGCGTTGGAACCGCCCCTGGGTTTTTATGAAGGTTGAAAATTCCGTTCGCCAGACGCCAATGAGTTCGCCCCGCAGACGAGACAATTCTTCGTCTTGCTTACGTAATTCGGCTGCCAATTCGGCCACAGGCTTGGGTGGTGCCACGTCCTTTGGAGTACTCGGTTCCGTTGATGAGCCAGTATCTGTACATCCCGCAACGAGGAGCACGGACAAGAAGCAAAATATGAATCTTCGAAACGTCATTGAATTGGGTATCGTCTTGGGTTCAAAAAAATCCCTCATCGAAATAAGTCTACCCGGCGTGAGCCATCCCACAAAATTCAAACCGATGTAAAGCCTGGATTATTCGGGTTCGGCTACAGTTGTACGTTCAAACCAGATATGTGTAACGCCATCACCACCGTTCTTTTCGTCTTCCGCTGCAAAGGAATCGATATAGGTGGTTTTTGAGAGGTGGTCCCGAATCGCTTTTTTTAGCCGGTTTGTTCCATGTCCATGGATTACAAGTAGTTCCTTCTGCCCGGCGAGCAGGCATTGATCCATACAACGGCTGAGGGATTCCAGAGCCTCTTCGACACTATGACCGCGTAAATCGATCTCGGTTTGACGCAGGGGAGAACCTGCGAGGTCAGCTCCCACAGAACCAGTTTGCTTGGCAGCGGTTGGGGTGGAGGCGGGCCGATAGAGATCATCGGGGCTGGTTTTCAATCGTAGGCTACCCACCAGGACCTGAACCTGGTCATCCTGTATAGACTCGATGGTTCCGTCTCGCCCCAATGTCTTTACGTGAACATGCATCCCGGATTGCAGGGGGGTTGGCATCCGCACCAGGCCGGCCTCTTCCGAAGTCTCTTCTTTTTGATTGGTAACGATCTTTTCCACATCGGCACGTACGGCTATCAGCTTCTTACGGGCGGTTTCAGCCTTCGAGCTATCGGGCTGACTCTGTAGCTCTCGTACGACGGTCCGTACATCGTCGAAGGCACTGTCCAGCCGTTGTAGAGTACGGCTAGCTGCTTGCCGGACGAAACTATGTGCTTGGCTGTTCAGAAGGTCTTTCTGCTCCTGAATTTCACGGCGCAGTTCTTCGATTTTCGTTTCGGAGGCTTCCATCTCCCGTTCTCGCGCAACCAGACTTTTTTCTCGGGCCGCCAACTTTATCTTGAGCTGCTCGGCCGCTTTCCAGTCCGGACCCATGATATCGAGAGCGCGGTCGATGATGGTTGGGTCGAGGTTGGCGTTGCGTGCAATAAGAAACGGTTCGCTGTCGGCGGGGTTGCCGATCTCCAGCCCATAGGTGGGCCGGTTTTCTCCTGTATCAAAGACGACTCGAGCATTCGCGATTCCGACCTGCGTTTGCCCAAAGACCTTCAGCTGCGGGAAATGGGTTGTCACGGCTCCCACAAGCCCTTTCTCCTTCAAAGTTTCGATAACGGCCTGGGCTAACGCCGCCCCCTGATCGGGATCGGTACCGTCCATAATCTCGTCGATAAGGACCAATGAGCCGGACACGAGGTCTTCGCATAGGGTTCGTATACGTTCAATATGACCCGTGAAGGTACTTAGATCCTGATGGATATTCTGTTGGTCACCGATGATGGCGGATACCATTGGGAATAGGGGGAGAATAGAGCCCTCACCAACGGGTAGCGGCAGGCCGAATGCGTGCATCCAGGCCATGGTCCCGATGGTATTCAAGGTGACCGACTTTCCGCCCGCATTTACCCCGGAGATCACAAGCCAACTATGGTCTTCGGGATAATCGATATCATTCGCGACAACAGGCTTTTTCTGAAGCATCAATATGGGGTTCTGGGCCTCTTTGAGATGAATATCGCCCGGATGGGTTCCTGTCGCAGCGGGCACTAGATTCCAGGCTTCCGCAAATCGGCCGCCTGCAAACCAGCAGTCCATCTCTCCAGCGATTTGAATGCCCAGTGTCAGACTCTCGAACTGATCGTCTACTACATGAGCAAGCTCACGAAGGATGGCTGTTTCTTCCTGAGCGATCTGTACGCGCACCAGGTTGAGTTGGTTGTTGGGTTCGATAAGCTCTTCCGGCTCAATATAGACCGTTTGACCGGTACCAGAACGGCCATGAATAATACCGCGGACCTGACTCCGCGCTTCGGCGCGTACCGGCAGAACATACCGGTCATTACGAAGTGTATAGTAGTCATCCTGGAGGGATTCGTTGCTCTCCACTCCATGAACCAATTGTTCTGTGCGGCGCCGAAGCTGTTTGTGGAGGGAGCGTTCGCTTCGACGAAGAGCTTTCAGGTTCGGTGTGGCGTCGTCGAAGATCTGACCTGCGGGATCAATCGCATGGCCGATGGTATCAGCCAGATAGCTAAGATCGGGTAGCCGGTTGGCCTCAGCCGCCAATAACGGGGCATCCTCGTTCTTCTCCGTCAGATGCTTATGAAGGGCCTGAATCGATTGGCATACGGTGGCGACTGTAAGCAGCTCTTCAGCAGCCACCAGTTTTCCTGCGCGAAGGGCCGAGCCGATTTGTTCGACCGATACCAACGCTCCTAAAGAGGGAGCGTTGCCCGCCACGTACAACGCTCGAGCTTCTGCCATACGGTGGGCGCGTATTAAACGTTCTCCCTCGGTTTCACAGGGGAGCAGGCTGTTCAGATGCAGTTGTCCCGGTTCGCTGGCGCAATGTGCCCGCCAGACATCCATGATCTGCTCGGTGTATAAGCCGCGCGTTGTCTTGGCATCGAATTGCGTCATGGAATCCGATGCTCCAGGCGCGTGCAGTGAACCCACCACAACGTCAGTTGATAAATACCGGAGTCAATACGACGCGTTCGCCCTGGAGGGTTACGTTGAAGCGAACCATTCGTGCGTTATTGGTCCCTTTCAGGCGACTCTCCAGTCGAGCTAGTTTCTCAACGAAATTTACGTACGTCAGTTCGCTTACGTCTTCTCCAACGGTTACGCGTGCCTGGCGGTATTCCTGGTAGGTTCTTTTGTAGTAGGCGTCGACCGGTTCATCGGAGAGCTCATCCTCTGTCTTGGCTCCAGATTCGAGAGCATCCGCCTGCTCGACCAGGAGTCGCCCCCATCGTTCGTCGTCGACTTCTTCGTCGGGAACGGGTCGGTCGAGCAGCAATGCCAACATGATGTTCATGGACTGGGCCATACTATTCGCCATGGTCTTCTTTTCAGGATCGAATGGGAATTCGTAGTCCCTATCGCCCGCCATGATATCGTGGATACCCTGATCGATGATTTCGTATTCCCGCTCCGTCTGCCACAGCATGGCGACACCAAAGATCAGCCCGAGGACAAAGAGGATGAACAATGCCAGAAGAAGAGTCGAACGAAGACTCGAGGCTTGTTTCTTTGCGCTCTTGAAATTGGCGGCCCCAACCATGAAGAACGCGGTCTCTGCTTCCGACGTTTCCATACGGTGAATATGACATGCGTACGTTTCATGGGATCCACTACATAACTTTGCACCGGAGGCGATGGACCGTTTGATCTCCAGATGGGCATCCTCGTCCTTCAGGGTCCAGGCCAGGAACTCTGGTTTGTCCGCACCTCGTCGAAGCGCAAGGACGACGTCTAAGCGGACCGAATCCTTCAAATAATTTGCGAAATCGCGTGTAAGTTCGATACCGCTCATGAAGGCACCGAGAGGCTCTTCGCCAAAAAGTATTGGGGTCGAACTAACAAGGAAGCGGCGAGAAGCGTCCAACTGTTCCGACGGAACCACTCCGATGCAGCCGTCCCAACAACTCTGTGGATCGACATTGACGCGGCGGATGGTGGGATCTTTCGTTCCAAATTCCTTGGCGGCCGGGAGATCAGGCCCCCATTGCACTTGCTTCAGGTCGGCAAGCCCAACACCACGAGTGTCCGTGATGCGCAGCAGCTGTATGTACGGAGTTACTGTGTCCTGGCCTTGAAATGTCTTCCAGAACTGAGCCAACGGGGCATGAGCCAGATCATGTGCACATTTGTTTACAGAGAAGGATGCACACTTGATGAGGATATCTTCTTGTTCAACCCGCCACGCCTTTCGTAACTTCTTTACGGCTTGTTGTGCCTTGGGTCCGCTACAACTACGACCACATAACCGTTGGAAATAACCATTACCAATACTGAGCTCGATGTTTCGGGCGAGTCTCTCACTAAACTGGGCTAATAATACCTTCTTTCCGCGTACTACATTCTGTCGCTCTTTGGCCTGTAGGTTGCGCTTTGGATACTTACTATCCAGATGCGCCTCCAGCTGTTCGAGGTCTTCTCGGTATTCACTGAATGTTCGCAGGTACGCAGGAACTGTACTTTGATTGATTTCGTGACTGGCCTGTTTGAGACGCAACATGACCAGATCCAGGGAAGCCTGCATGCTCGGGCCAGCGGAAGCAATCTCACGGGTACGCTCGTCGTGCGTTTCCTGTGGTAGGTTGTCCAGGACCATCAAGCTAAGGATGGTGGTCAGGACTGCACAGACTACGAAGATGAGGAAAATCTTAAGCCGCGACATCGCTGTTTCTCCTCCAGGGAGTCATGGTTGGGTTCCTACCATGCCGTTAAGATAGGGATTGAGCAAGTGTCTTTGCTTTTTCATGGGAAGAATCGCGGTCTAGACAGCGCTGCAGGCAATCCAGAGCTTTGGTCGTTTCATTCAACATACTGGATGTGTGGGCGATTCGATATAAGACCTCGGTTCGAAGAGCTTCGTTCGCTGGGTTCTCCGGTAGCTGCAGTGCTTGTTCGTACAACTTGCGCGCCAATTCCCACTCTTTGGTATGCTCCAGAACCTCACCCAGAAGGAGGACTCCCTCTTCATTATCGGGAGCATAGCGATTGACCATGCGCGCATAGACCCCGGCCTCGTTCCAATTATTGTCATTGATATGGTGACGCGCCAATTGAAGGGCGTATTGGGCGGCTTGATCTAATTGCCGTCGAGCTTCCAGATAATTTACGTACCACGATAGCAGTGGCACCAACTCTCGGGTGTTATTATGCTCTTCGTGAAACTGGATTAACAGCTTTACCAACTCCGGGTGATCGGGGCGCAGTTGTCGACCTTTTTCAACCCATTGGATGAAGGCTTCATCGTTGGGCTCATGGAGAAGGTAGAGACGAGCTAAACGCGCGATCAGTTCGACCCGTTCCGTCGCATTGAGCTCTTGTTCGAGGCGTGATTCGTAGAGGCGTGTGAGTTTCGAATAGCCGTGTTGGTCCCCGTAAAGAGATTCCACCATTTGAAATACATGTACGTCGTCCGGAGAGTTGGCGTTTACCATCTCCAGGTGCTCCAAAGCCTCCTCGGGACGTCCCAGTTCACCCGCACATAAGATGCCCAGGCGTCTTCGGAACTGCGTTCGCTCTACCGGGTTGGTCGCGACATTGAGACAGCGACGATAGAGTTCATAGGCGGCGGCATGATCTCCCTGTTCACTTTGCAGGTCTCCCAGATGCTGCATCGCGGAGGTATTCTCCGGATCGAGGCGCAGAATCTCTTCGAGATCAGACATCAGAGAAGGCTCTCGATCTCCGTTCTCAATGCGTAGTGACACAATCTCCGAAAGTAACTGCCCCCGTTCCTCGTCGCTATGGATCCGTTCCAGACGGTCTCGGAGGAGAGCCATTAGCTCATCTGTACGCCCGATATGCTGGTAGACCTCACGCAGCCCAGAGAATGCACGCTCGTGTGCTGGGTCTACGGTGAGAATCTGGTGGTAGTAGGTGATCGCATCGTCTGTTTTTGAGAAGCGTTTATGTGCCAGGTACGCCAACTCGCTCATCATATCGAGGCGTTGTTCTTCGTCGGGACAATGAACAGCATGTGCGTCGAGGAGCTCATACAGACGTCGGTGAAGATCAAGAGTTCGATAGCATTCTGCCAGCATCAGGACGATGTCGTAGCGTTCCGATTCTCGGGCGAGAGCATCTTCCAGATCGGCCGAAGCGGTCGCATGATCATTCAGGTGACGAATTCGTAGATCGGCTAACCGGATCTTGATCGTAATGAATTCATCGGAATCGCGACAAAGCTCCACTTTACGGTCCAGAATATCTACCAGAGACTCGTGATCACTTTGTTCGGTGTAGATGGTTTCAAGCGCTTCCAGGGCGTCGATAGCGTTTGGATTGGCTACAAGAAGCTCTTGCCAATATGTTTCGGTGATATCCGTTTGCTCAAGGGCCTGGGCTGCAATCGCTGCGGCTCGTAGTGATTCCATTCGACTGGCCTGGTCGAGGGGCAGGTCCAACTTCATCCGACAGAGTTCCAGAACTTCCTGTTGGTCCTGCTGGGCATGAGCCATGGTCAAAAGACGCTCAATAATATCCAGGCGGTCGGGTTTGAGATCGAGGATGCTTCGACATTCGTTACGAATGGTCTCTGATTCGTCGTTTGCAGATGAAATCATCAACTCTCGGATGGCGACTTCCTCATCGGGGGCCAGGCCTGCTTCGATAAGGGCGCGCAAGGAGGCTTCGGCCGATGCAAAGGCATCACATTCCACCGTCAGGGCAAGGGTCTGGTGGAGAAGCTCTTCCTGGAATGGATAGTCTTTGAGTGAGTCGAGGAAGAGGGCAAGAACCTTTTCTGGGTCCTGGTTGTGTTCCGATAAGACTTCGCCTGCACGCCGATATAGATCGGCGCGGACCTCTGGCATATCCTGAGCGCTAGCTCCCGATTCGTAGAGTCGTACGAGTCGATAGGTATCTGCTCGTTCCCGGAAGAGGGGTTCCAGAGTCTCTCTTGCGATGGGGAATACCTCTGGATCTTGTGCTAGCTCTTCCAGAAGATCGACAGCCCCATCATGTTCCGGACGCTCCATCAGAGCGGTACGCAGGAGGATAGCGGCCTCGTGGCTATTATTCAGCACACGATGCTGTAATGTGGCGCGCTCTACCATCAGGTCGACACGGCCTGTGGGGTCATCCGATCCCTTCGCACCTTCCAGCTCTTCCATTACGTCGACAAGGGCATCCACCTCACCGATCTCGTCATAGATTCGTCGTAAGGCCTTCAAGGCTTTCGCGTCGCCCGGGCTCTCCATTCGAATCTGTTCCAGTAACTCGGTTGCCTTTGGAAGACTGCGAATCTCTGTCTCCAAAAGCTCTGCTGTAAAGTGAAGCAAGCGGATACGCAAACGCGAATCTGTGACATCATCAATACGCTCGCGGAGAACCTTGGCGAGCTGGTCCATCGCGATGCTCTGATGGGCATGCGATGTGAGTTGCTCCAACTGGTGGTCTACTTCGGCGCCTTCCGCGATCGCCATAATACGTTGGTGGAAGACTTCTTCGACCTTGTTCTCTTTACCTTCCAGTAGTTCTGCGAGCTGAATCCGGATCTCGACACGGGATGATGGGCGTGTAACTTCGTCCAGCTCTTTATACAAAAGGCCTACTAGAGAGTCTGTTTGTCCAAGCTCCTCGTAGGCCGGCTCAAGAAGGCTGGCCACCTGGATTACCGGGACCGCGCCGGTCTCCATAAGCTCTTCCAATGTCTGTATCGTGGTGGCGTTTGTTGCGTCATGACTCAAGACGAGGCGTAGATGATCCAGGGCCTCTTCATGGCGATTTAGATTCGACCAGAGCATGGTTCCGAGTCGAAGATGGATACCTGTCTGAACCTTTTCATCATCGGTCAGTGTCAGGCTCTGCTTCAGAATGATCAGGAGCTCATTCCAGCGCTCCGCATCTGTATAAATACGGTCTAGAATTTGGAGCAGCTCTACGTCATCGGTTCGCGTGGCCAAGACCTCTTCGTAATATTCGGCGGCCTCCACGGGGCGATCCAGTCCATGATCCAGGGTCTGCGCGAGGGCCAGTTGTAGCCGAATGGTTTCGTCACGATCCGACGAATTCCTGATCTCCGATCGATAGATCTCTTCTAGCGCCGGCATGTCTTCCAATGCCTTAAGGACAGTCTCCGCTAGACCAAAGATCGCGGCATCATCTGGAGCATCCTGGCGCGCACGTAATAACGAATCTCGCGCGAATTCTGGCTGGCTCAGTTGCTCAAACTGGATGCGGCCTAATTCCATCAACACCTTGGCGCGATCGGCGGGGTCCGTTTCATGGTCAACACGCCGCCCGAGAATTCGGCTCAATCGATCGGGTTGCTCCTGATCTCGAAGGTAGGACTCAAGCCGGTCTAGAATTTCGGTGTCTGCGGCACCCAATTCCGCGACGATCTCATACCGAAGTACGGCCTCTTCAAGGCGATCCTGTATCCACAACTCATTTGCGAGGAAGGTCTCAAAGACTTCATTTTGATCCAGCCCATCCACATTGTTTTCCAATTGAATCAGGATTCCAACGAGGGCGGTCTCCTCACCTAACTCATGCGCGAGTTGGGCAAGGGTCGGGTAGATACGTTGTCGACCCGGATCGGCCTGTAGGGCCTGGCAGGCGGCCGAGAAAGCGTCTGGCTTGAGAGAATGCTCATGCAATTCCATGAGTTTCTCGAAATGATCGGCCTTCTCTTCGTTATTCTCGGCGAGGAAAGCTTTGGATTGAAGGAGGACCGCGTGGTCTTCATCGACCTGTTTGAAACTCGTCTGGTAGTCCAGAACGTCGATCGCCCGTCGTTTAAGCTCGGGGCTGACATGGTTGTTTTCTACCCGTGCCCAGGAACGAAGTAACCCGATTGTATCCTCGTGGGCGGGATCCAGACTCAGGATGGACTCCAACCGATCGAGAGCAGCATTATTATCTTTGACCCGGTCGACCAGCAGGTACGCATATCGCCAGTTTACGTTAATCCGTATGACGTCATTATCAGCGACTCCGAGCCAGTGTTCGTATAGCTCTTCAAGAGCGCTCGGATCGTCCATGGACTGGTAGATCTCCTCCAAACGGTCCATGGCACGTAGATCGGCGGGCACACGGTCCAGGATTCGATGCAACATCTTGGCTGCGCGACCGGGATCATTCAGATCATTTTGCAGCGTGTCGGCACCATCTCGTAGGAGGTCGATCGCCCGCTCACTATCCGCGCAGTCCTCGGCAAGTTCACTTAAGAGCTCAACTCGTCGCGTATGGAGTCCCTCATCACGACAGTAATCAAGCATCTCGTCGACCACGACCAGATCGTCGGGGGAGGCGGTCACGGCCGTACGGTACAGGTCAACGGCTCGGACAGGGTCCTTATGTTCGGCCGCATAACGCGCCACACGAAGGGCGAGGGGCGCCCAGTTTGAATCCGCGGTCGCGTTTGCCATGACCGTAGTCGACAGAACGGTCACGGTCTCCGTGATATGTGGCTCACCCAATTCCTTCCCAAGGTGGGCGGCATCTTCATAGTTCGTCACATCTGTCGGTCGACAATCGACCAGCGCGTAGCTGGTCTGAATTGCCCGAACGTTATCCTGTAACTGGTCGCGTCGAAGCGTCAGTTGCCTTCGTAGCGTATGCGCGAGCTCATCCTCCTCCTGCACCTCGGACAGGAGGGTCAGGCAGCGGTCCGCCAGCTCTGGTTCTTCACCGTCGATATAGGCGTCACATAAGCCGGGTGCGAGTACAAGTCGTGAGTCTGGGGATTGTTCACAGAATCCGAGAATAGCCCCTCGTACGGAGTGGTTCTCTGCATGAACCGCCAACAACGCTTCCGCATGCTCCATCGCCGATTGGTCATCGTTGAGTTGCTCGCTCAACAGGCTCAATAGATCGAGCCGGAGTGTCATCTCTTCTTCTACATCCGCATAGCTCAACCGGTGTTGGCAGAGTTCGACTTCGGCGGCCAGATCGGTTCGCTCTATTGCGAGAGCCCGTGCTTCCAGGAACGCGATCTTATGGGCCGGATTTTCGGCGAGAACCCGGCTCAAGGCCTCCTCTGCTTCCCCAAGTGCGTTTTTGCCATGCCAACAGACATCGGCCAGCTCGATCAGCACCGATTGTCGTTTATCTGGGGCCGACTCCAGGTTGCTATGTTGCAGCAGATACTCTGCAAGTTTATGCCAATCCTCGGCCTCGCGCAGATATCGTTCAAGCGGTTCAAATGTGGCGATTCGAGTTGGATCTTCCTCGGCGACCCGTAGCTGTAATTCAAGGGCCAGTGGCAGGTTACCGGCGAGATAGACTTCCGCAGCGAGAGACTCTCTCGCGTTGGAGCGTTGATCTGTTATCGCCGTTGCCAGTTTTTCTTCCAGTGCCTGTGCAGCGGTCGGAATAAGCTCGGGATCTTCCGCGAACTCCTGGCGCAGGAACGCCAGCATTTCTTCGTTATGGGGATCCTGGGCGAATAGGGCGACGCTATGACGTATACCTCCCGCACGGTCTGCGAGTTCTCCTCCGTAGAGTTCAATGAGGCGTTCGTGTGCACGGATGCTGTCGATCTCATCGGGGGATTCCGATAACAAGCTTTCCCACAGATTCGCTTCACGCCATCCCTGGTCGGTGTTCGCAAAGTATTGGGTTAAGGCTAGACCCAGGGGGATCGCCAGATTGGGATCTTCCCGTCTTTGAATTAATTTATCGATGAACCGCTGCGATAGTTCACCTCGATTAAGCTCAGTGTCGATCAACGACAACGCCTGCCCCGAATCGCCAAGCGGACCCGATAGAACATCAATCAGGCGGAGGATACACGGCTCCCGGATCGTAGGATCGTCGAATTGAGCCTGTTCTGCTCGTAACGCCTCGGCCAAGCCGGGGAAGTTCCCGGCGTCTTCCATGAGTCGTTCGAGGAGTTTCCATGACCCGATGTCTTCAGGGGTCAAATCGACGCGGGTTCGTTGGTGCTCAATGGCGGCGACAACATCGCCCGCATCTTCTGCGGCTTCGACGGCTTCATCGAGGAAATCGATCTTCTCTTGTGGCTCCTTGGCGTGTTCGATCAGTTGATCGAGGACTCCCCGGATTTCGTCCACATCACCTCGTTCCCGGTAGATGGTTCGCAGCCGATGCAACGCCTCCCAGAGATGCTCTGGTTCGATGAATTCCGGGTTGTCGGCGACATAACAAAGGGACTCCACCTCTCGGTCGACAGAATCATTTTGTGATGCGGCTCTAGCAATCTGCCAATGCAGTTGTGTTCTTTCCTCTGCGGTCCCCAGGATATCCAGGAGCCGTAGATAGATTTCCATTTCCTGGTCTGGCTGTTGCAGGGTTCCATGCAGACGCCCCAGGCACCGTAGGGCTTCCGGGTGATAGGGCTCGATGTCGAGCACCTTATGATAGCTTTTCTGGGCGCGGTCGAGCTGATTCAGATGTCGCTCATATAAGGCGCCGACTTCCAGATGGCGCTCGGCCGGGGACTGAAAGACGTCGTCCCTGAGCAATTGTTCGACCAGAGTAACGTATTGTTCCAGTTGTCCTGTTTCCAGGGCAACGGCCCGTGCCAGCTGTCCGAATTCAATCGCATCCGGGTTGAATTCCATGGCCCGCAGATAGGCCTCATACGCGCGCGGTTTATTGTTGAGGCGCTCTTCCCAGATTTTACCGATCACCGCGTATTGGTCTGCCCGGTAGCTGGTATCCTCCTGCAGCTCCGCGTCCATTGCGTGTAGGTAGACAACCTTCTCCCAGCGGCCCTGCTCCTGGAATCGCGGCAATAGAAAATCGATGATCCGGCGGACCGTATCCGGGTGACTTGGAAGATCCGTGCGGAGCAGCAACTGTTCGAGAGCGTCGAAACCATCCTCAAATTCGGGGTCTTCGTCGATGGAGCGTTGTAACTCGTCGATGGCGCGTTCGGTGTCATCCAGCCGATCTCGAGCGATCAGGCCCATCTCATGGAATAGAGCGGCGCGTTCGGTACGCGTGGGGGCTAATAACGCTTTTCGATCCAGGAGCTGAAGCAGGTCATCCCATCGTTCGTAACTCCGGTATAACTCTTCAAGGGCCTGGAGAGCCGGTAGGTTCTCTTCATCGAGCAGAAGGATGGAGCGATAGTAGTCGATGGTCTCTTCTGGCCGATCCAGCTCGTCACGGAGAAGACCACACATACGACGATAGAGACGGATTTTCTCTTCGGTCTCATAGGCTGCATCAAGTCGCCCACGATAAAATCGTAACAACGCCTCGGGCTCGCCCGCTTCGACCAGGAGCGTCTCAAGGCCGGTTGCTGCTTCTGTGTCCTCGGGGTCATCGAAAAGAAGAGCCTCCAACACCTCGCACGCTTCGACGCGTGTGGCGGCCTCTTCCTGGAGCAGACGAGCACGACGATGCCGTATGTCTGACATGGTTTCGTGGGAGAGGTCCACCTGACCGTCCATGGACCGCAACAGATCCAGATAGCGTTCTCGTAATACCGGAGATTGGGCTAAACGTTCGGCGCGATCGAGCAGGTCTGGTTCGGGGCCGAACTCGTGGATTAACTCGTCCATGAGTTCAAAGGCGCGCAGAGGTTCTCCAAGCCGTCGTTCCCAGAGTTCAACCAATGCCCAGGTCGCCTCACGGCGCGCCATAGCCTCTGGCTCGATGGTACGAAGGGTTTCGAGAACGGTCGCCAGGTTGGTCGCGTCGCCCGTGGCCTCTCGAACACGACGAAGAAGTCTAGCGGCGTCCAGTGCTACGTCGGGGTGGTCCAGCAGCGTATGCAGAGGGGAGACCAGGTGGTCTCGGAAATCGGGTGCCTCGTCAAAGACGATCCCGATCAATTCCAGGCCGGCCAGGGGCTGGTTAAGGGGACCTGTACGTAATTCAATAAGCCGTAGATGGATTCGAGTTCGTTCCGGGCCTTCCTTTTTCTCGGCGTCCTCTTCGAGAAGAATCCCCAGTTCCTCAAAGCGTTCCTCTATACCGAGCAGTCGTCGTATCGAGGTTCGGATGTCGTCGTCGTCAGGGGCGACAGATTCTGCAGAGCGTAGAACCAGAAGAGCCGCACCGTTCTGATCGAGAATATCTTCGTACAGGGTGGCCAGCTGTTTCAGGACATAAACCTGCTCTTCGCCTTCCAGTAGATTCGATTTGGTTTGGAGAACCCCTTCGAGGTCTTCCCATTGTCGCGCTGCACGGAAAAGGCGCTCCAATGCATCCAGTGCTTCACGATCATCTGGCTGTTCGTCGAGAATCCTCTGCCAACATACAATCCCCTCGTGGGGTTCGCTGCGGTATTCGTCGACGAGTCGCGCGGACGCTCGTTGATAGAGGGCCCTGTCAGCAGGGTCTGTCAGCGCTTCACTCGCGGTATTCAGAGCCCCGATCAATTGTGCTCCCGTACGGGTTTGGCCAACCAATTCCAGGAGCGCATCAAGATCCGTTGTGGAACCATATTCTGTGGCTTCCATGACCAGGCGATCGATCCCATACCGAACGGCCCGCTCTGCCGCTCCCTCTTCGATCGCGACTTCCATACCGAGCGCGAGCATCTGGGCCTTTTCGTGACTCTCGTCGGTATGCTCAAGAATACGGTCAATCACGAAACGGCGTTCGTTAAGGCGACCAGCTGTGTCGCAATGTTCGAGAAGCCAGCGAGCCGCTTTTAGATCATCGGGGCGTCGCTTCAGAGCCTCGGCCATGCGCTCGCCTGCGCGCACCACGTTATCCAGCTGAATCTGATAGACCCTGGTGATCTCGTGATCGAGATCCACCTGAAGCTCCAGGTCTTCTGTTTGCTCGAACTGGGTGTCGAGGAACTCGATGTAGCTTTGCCAGTCGCCACGTTCCTGAAAAAAGGTTTCGAGCGATGCCCAGTCTCGAGTGCGGACATAACTTTCTCGAAGGGCGTTTCGAGCAAAGGTATTCGCAGGGGCAATCTCGAGGATCTCAGCGAAGATCTCTCGAGCCCGATCATGTTCTTCCAGATGATCCGTATAGATTCTTCCCTGGCGTTCCAATAACTCAATACGACGTTTACGGCTCAGATCGGAGCGGTTCAACAGGCGACCGAGCAGCTCCAGTAGGGATTCCCAATGTTCCTGACGGGTATATAGGGACCACAGAGCACTCAGGGCCGGTGCGCTTTCCGGGTCGATATCAAGAACCTGTTCCCAATAACGAATCGCGCGCGTTGGATCATGCAGTCGGTTTTGCGCCAGACCTGCCAACTCAATGAGGACTCGTTTCCTGGATTCTGGTTCATGCTCCAGGGAGAGTTCTCGCTCATAGGTTTCGTAGAGCTTCTCAATATTATGTTTCGCCCGATAGATCTCTCGTAACTTCTTAACGACGGCGATGTTTTCGGGATCCAGTTCTAGGATTCGTTCCAGGAATGGAATGGCCTGGCTCGGATTGGACATACGCTCAATCCAGAGGTCGGCGACCTGTAGAAACAATCCAAGTAGCTCGAGCGCGTCTTCCGTGACTTCAATCCGCTGTTGAAGGACCTGAATCAGGTCACGCCATCGCTTTTTCCCCTCGTATTTCTCTGCGAGAGAATCCAGTGCGTCCACATTCGTGGGGCTCAGATCCATAATGCGTCGATAGGTCTTTGTGACCATGTCCTCCGATGGGATCCGCTCGTTGCTCTGGTAGATTTCTATGAGCTGGAAGAGCAGAGCGACCTTTTGATCAACCTCATCTTCACCAAGAGTCCCGACCTGTGTGTTGATGAAATCGACCAGCGCGTGCCATTTACCAGTCTCCTGGTATAGGGCGGAGATCGCTTCTTGGACTTCGGGGTCATCCGGAGCGTCCCGAAGAGCCCGTTTCCAGGATTCAAGTGCTCGGGTCGGGTCAGCGAGATGTTCGGTGGCCAGGCGCGCCATCTCCTTGGCCAGTTGTGCGCGTTGTCCTCGTTCGTCGGTCTGACCCAGCCGTTGCGCCAATGTGGCGTAGAGGCGGTTATAATCTCCGGTAGACTCGTACAGATTTTCGAAGAATTCGAGGGCCGGACTACTCTGTGGATCGAGGGAGCGCAATCTTCGGTAGGCATCTTCTGCACGCGGAAGATCTTGAAGAGTGTGCCAGAGAAGCTCTCCTACATGTTCAAGCAGGATAATCGCACGAGCTTTTTCGGGTCGCTGGCGTAACGCCTTCTCATGCAATTCGATGATACGCTCCACATCGCCCGTTTCCTGCAGAACTCGTGTTACCTCTCCAAAGGCGATCTCATCCGATGGGTCGATGGCGAGCACCTTTTGAAGATGCACCTCGGCCTTATCCGGATTGTTCAGAGGGCCTCGATAGAGTTCTGACAGGCGTCGGTGGGCCAGGAGGCGAAGAGGGCGGCTTTCCGTTTCAACCAGTACTTCCCGATAGAGCTCGTGCAGATCGTCCAGATCGTTCCTTTCGACATAGAGTTGATCAAGAAACTCTACGATCTCACTCGATTCGGAATTGGATTCGTACGCCTCTTTAGCCAGTTCGAGAACCTGCGGATCTCCTGCGTCCAGATCTCGAATAAGTTCTGCCAACTCCATGAGTGTTGTGGCACGGCTTCGACGTCCGGGATCGGAGCGAGCCGCATCCAGGCGGTCACTCATCGAGGCTCGTAGCTCATCGACCTGGTCGCGAATTTCTTCAAATAGGACGTTGTATTCATCTTCATGAGCGGCAGCATACTCAGCCCAACGAAGAGCTAGACCCGGTCGACCGCAATCGACGGCGAGATGGGCTCCACGGGCCGCATGATGGGCCTTGGCGGATGCGGGGCCTTCGGTGGACATAAGACGTTCCACCCAGACGATCTGTACCTGCGTGGGTACTTGATCTCCGAGAAGTTCAATCGCTTTTTGTGCAGTCTCGGCACTCGGTGCCAACGTAAAGGCTTCGTCCAACACATCCTGGGTGAAGTCCGAATCGTGCAGAAGATTCAGAGAGAAATGAGCCGCTTGAATACAAGCCTGGGCCCCCCCCAACCCACCTTCGGAGCGTGCGGCTTGTACGATGGCGTCCACAAGCCACAGCCCAAATTTTTCAACGCGTTGTTTCGGAATACGGTTTTGATCAAGCACTGCGGCCGCGGCGCGGAATAGGGTGTCCGGGTCACCAGCCTTTACACAGGCCGCCAGAAAGTCGCGCCTATATGTTGCCCGATCTGGATGATCGAGAAAGCGTTTACGTGCGACGTCCAACGGTAGGTTCAACCGATTCTCCCTTTCTCCAAGTCGATCTTGGAAACACGAGCTGACATCGAGCTTTATACCATTGAGAGCCATCGCGCCAAATCGATAATTTGTTTCGCGAATAACGAAGAGTTTTGTCGTGCGATTTATGGCATCCCAAGTGGCTGATTATGGCATCCGAACTCCTTGAATGTCCTGCCCGGTGAGAAGCGGCAGCCCAAGCAAGACCGGAGATTGTTTTGCTGGGATTGACGATGAGGCAGCAACGTATTGAAATTACTAAAAAAACTATTTCTGTTGAAAGGTGATTCTTGCCTTTACGGAGTGGGCTGTGTGTGGTAGTCAAACTGGCTATAGATGATCCAAAAATGGGTAGTAGAATATGAGCAATATTGGAGATCCGCGCGACGAGACAAATGACCTGGAACTTCCTGGTCTTGAAACAAGCGCAGAGGAAGGCGGAGAGTCGACTCCCGATACAGTTGGCGATACCACAGTTCCCGATGGTGAATATACCGCCGACGACATCAAGGTTCTGAAGGGCTTAGAAGCGGTTCGTAAGCGTCCCGGAATGTATATCGGAGATACCGATGACGGGTCTGGCTTGCACCATATGGTGTTCGAGGTCGTAGATAATTCCGTAGATGAAGCTCTTGCCGGGTATTGTGGCCGTATCCGAGTGATCCTCCATGGCGATAGCGTTGTATCTGTAGACGACGACGGGCGTGGAATTCCTGTAGGCGAAATGGAAGATGGACGGTCGGCGGCGACTGTCGTTATGACGGAGCTTCACGCTGGCGGGAAGTTCGACCACAACACCTACAAGGTCTCTGGTGGTCTGCATGGCGTGGGTGTTTCGGTTGTAAATGGTTTGTCCGAATGGCTTCGTCTGGAAGTATGGCGTGATGGGATTCTCCACCAACAAGAGTTCAGCAAGGGCTTGCCGACGACCGAGATGAAAGAGGTTGGAGAGACCGATCGTACGGGTACGAGGGTTACCTTCCGGCCCGACACGGAAATATTCTCCAACACGGACTTCAACTATGACGTTCTGGCGTTGCGGTTACGAGAATTGGCGTTTTTGAATTCCGGGCTGTGCATCGTGCTTGTCGATGAGGTGAATGACCGGAAACAGGAGTTCTCCTATGAGGGAGGGATCAAGTCGTTCGTGGAGCATCTGGCTCGGAACAAACATCCTCTCCATAATGAAGTCATTCATGTCGTTGGGGAGTCGGAAGGTCTTGTCGTTGAAGCTGCCCTGCAATGGACCGACGCGTACCAGGAGACGGTCTACGCCTTTACGAACAACATTCGAAATCGTGACGGTGGTACCCACATTAGTGGATTCCGAGCTGCACTGACGCGACTTGTAAATAAGTTCGCCGAGGAGATGTCATCGGCAAAAGAAAAGGTTTCCTTATCTGGTGATGATATCCGCGAAGGGTTGGTGGGCGTCATAAGCGTGAAGGTCCCGGACCCCAAATTCAGCAGCCAGACCAAAGATAAACTGGTGAGTAGTGAAGTTACGCCAGTGGTCTCCAGTGTTGTAAGCGATAAGCTGATTCAATATCTTGAGGAAAACCCCAACGACTGTAAGGCTATTATTGGCAAAGCAATCGAGGCGGCCCGTGCACGCATGGCGGCGCGAAAAGCTCGTGAGCTTGTTCGCCGTAAAGGCGCGTTGGACGGTGCCTCCTTGCCGGGTAAGCTGGCAGACTGCCAGGCGAGAGACCCCGAGGAATCTGAGATCTATCTTGTCGAGGGTGACAGCGCCGGAGGTAGCGCAAAACAAGGTCGAGATCGGTATTTTCAGGCGATTTTGCCACTACGTGGAAAGATTCTGAACGTAGAAAAGGCTCGCTTCGACAAGATGCTCTCGTCGAAGGAGATCATTACGCTGATCACGGCGCTGGGTACAGGCATTGGCCCGGAATCTTTCGATATCGAAAAGTGCCGCTATCACCGCATCATCATCATGACGGACGCGGACGTAGATGGGTTGCATATCCGTACGTTGATCCTGACTTTCTTTTATCGCCATATGCAAGAAGTGGTGGATCGTGGCTGGCTCTATATCGCGCAACCCCCTCTGTATAAGGTGAAGCGTGGGAAGAAGGAGCAGTACCTGAAGGATGAAGAAGCGATGGACACATTCCTTCTGCGAGAAGGTACGGCCGATGCAAAGATCGCTTTTGATGGAGGAGCGGAGATCAGTGGAGACGAGCTCCGTAGCTGGCTCGGTGATGTGGATCGCTATTCGCGAGGCCTAAAACTAATCGACCATCATTTTGATGCTCGGGTTGTCGATTCGGCCTTGCGTCTTTTGCCCGACACAGATGTAGATGCAGCCATCAAGGATGAGAAAGCAGCAAAGAGCTTTGCGGAACGATTGGAAGCGTATCTTCTAGAGTTCGAGCCCGAGGTACAACCACTTGAAATCAAGGTAAGCCCAGATAGGGAGCGTGGTTGCGGACGTATCGAAATACAGTCCCACCAGGGTGGCCGGCCACGAACCACGCTTCTCGATGGCGAGACTATCCATCTGCCCGAGTTTCACAGAGTACGAAAGGCCTATGAGAAGGTGTTGAAACCAGGTGCAGGGCCCTATACGTATTCTTTTGGCGGCGAAGTGTTAAGCAGCTCCGAGCGGTCGCAGAATATGCTAGAAGCGGTTCGAACCCGCGGTGGTAAAGGGGTTGTCGTCCAACGGTATAAGGGATTGGGCGAAATGAACCCGGACCAGCTATGGGAGACGACTATGGATCCCACGAACCGGGTGCTTCTTCGTGTGGAAGCCAAAGACGCTATTGCCGCCGATGAGATGTTTACCGTCTTGATGGGTGATGAGGTCAAACCGCGTCGAGAGTTTATTGAAGAGCACGCGCTGAGCGCACGAAACCTGGATATCTGAGATTATGCCTGATTGGGATGCTGCCCAAATCAAAGACGATGATTTTGAATCGTTTGTAGATGCGGTTCAAGAGTTGCTCCATGATCTAGGCGTTCCAGGGGTGTTTTCTTCAAGAAAAGCATTGGCAATACTAGAAAAGCTATTCGACCTGGGCGTGAGCCTGGAGGTTGTCCAGCGGGGCATTCTGACTGGTTTTGATCGGAAAACAAAACGAGGGAAAGAGGTCCGGGGACTGAGTGATTTGCTTCCAACGATTCGAGCGGAAGCTCGACGGAGTGGAGTACCCGACGCATGAACCTGCCCGCCCAGAAAAAGATGAAGCGATGTGGAACCTGTCGAGGCACCCGTGTAGAAACGTACGAGGGGAGTCTGGTAGCGGAAGCTCGTCTATGTAGCGAGTGCTTAGCGCCTTGCCCGGAGTGTTCTGGCAGTGGCGAGGTCGTTGTGAATGAAGATGGCTATCGCCTCATCCGGCAATGTTCGACATGTCTTACGCCGACCAAACGGGCTCGAATGTTTACGAAGGCCTGTGTCCCTCCACGGTACCATCGGAGTACTTTAGCATCCTATCGAGCGATTGAGGGGAACCAGGGATCGGTCCGAGACGGGTTGGTCGATTATATTAAGAACTATCGTACCGATCCTCGGGGGATCCTACTCATTGGCGACCCTGGTGTCGGTAAGACCCATCTTTTATCCGCGCTGATTCGTGGGCTCACACTGGTACATGGTGTGCCCTGTCGGTTTGTCGAGTTCGGGCAATTGCTCAGTCAGATCAAGGTGGGATACCAATCGGGTCAAACAGAAGAGCAGATCGTTGCTCCTCTCGTCTCCGTACCCGTTCTTGGAATCGATGATATGGGGAAAGGCGTTGGATCGGAGTGGGAGATGATGATCCTCGATGCGCTCATCAGCCGACGATACAACGCACGACGTCCAGTTCTGGTGACGACCAACTATCGTTTACGCGATCCGCTCAATGCCCTACACGCTCCGAGCCACGGAAAATCCACCGCGGAGATTGCTGTGGATCCGATCGCGAAAGGGCGAACCCGAAAAGACCGGGTTCGTGCCGCTCGTCAGCGTGTTAGCGAAAGCCTTGAGGATCGAGTCGGTGCTCGCGTCGCAAGTCGTCTGGGTGAGATGTGTTATGTCTATGGCGTAGAGGCGACAGACTTCCGTAAGAAGGGCCTCATCTGACCCAAAGGTCGACCTATTGTACGGCTACTTCTGCCGCTTCTGGTTTACCAATGGTACGTAGCGCCGTACTTCCGTCGACGCTGTACTGTTCGACAACACCCAACTCGATAAGACGGGTGAGAAGCCGTTCTCGTTGATTCACATCCTGGGGAAGGTTGGCGTCACGCCAACGGGTCAGGAAATAGCCGCGTCCTACGAATCCCCGGTAGCGGAAATGAACTTCAGCCCTACGTAACGAATCCCAGGCGGAGCGAAGCATCTCGTTCGTAAAGACGTGTTGTTCCAGGGTCTTCTTGATCCATTCGGGATCGGGCTCGTCTTTCGACTTCGTTTTGGATTTCTTCGCACTGCTAGCACTTTGCGATTCCGACGGAAGATCCGTCATCAGCGGGATAGTGTCACTGTTGGCATGCAATTCGAGGGTTTTCCGCAGCTGTGGAGAAAGGGTTTGCTCCACTGTCTGTGTAGGATCCTGTCGTATCTTGATCGCGGTCTCACCCAGGATCTGCACCTCCTCGATGGTCGTTGTTTCCACCAGATAATCCAGAATCGCTTCGCGTGTTTCCACATCGGTCGGAACATTAAGACCGCGCCATCGGTGGATAAAATAACCGCGCCCCAGATATCCACCATGGTCCTCGAAATAACCGACGGCACGGATAATCTCGGCCAACACCTGTGCGGCGATGTCAGGATCAATCTCAGCGGGTTGCTCGTCGGGTGCAACCTCATCACCAGAGAGAGCAGCGAGAACCTTTTCTCCCAGTATCTCCGGTGGACATTCTCGTAGGAGATCCACATGGCCATAGGCGGCTCGTCGTAGGCGCGGACTCAGGGCTTCATCGCCCCAGGATGCGAGATATACGACCTTACCCATTGCTCGAACGGCTTCGACCGCAGGGGCGTGGTCCGCGTCACCAGAGGCCAGGACCAGCACATCAAAGGCATCACCAGCCGCGAAACGGATCATGTCTGCGACCATCGATGTATCCACTTCTTTCTCTTCGGTATAACTGGTGGACACTCCGCAGGCTGGACATCGTGTCATTCGACGAATACGTGGGAATCGATACACAAAGAATCCCTCGACGTATTCGAGGCTATCCAGGAAGCGCATTAAACCACGCAGCTGGCCATACTCTGGAGATTCGGGATCGAGTCGATCCGGAATACCCGTATAGTAGTGTGCACCTGTGAGTTGGTCTCCGTTTACCCGCTCGACAAGCCACTGCGTGAGCGCACCATAGTCGAGATGGTGTCGACCACCGCGAGCACGCTCCAAATTTTCATAGAAATTCTTTCCATCAAAAAAGACGGCAACACGCATACAAAAACCCCAAACCGAAAAACACAAAGATAACACGAGTATAACCCGAAAAACGTCGGGTCCGCCATTCGAAAACAAGGGACTAGCATTTCCTGGGTTTACGATGTCGTCGAAAATGGCTTGCCAGACGGTGGCGATTCGTGGGAGTAAGGGCGTGTTCGAACGAGCTGGTCGAGGGGTCTTACGTGGGCAATTATGAGCAATATGGGATCTGTGTCGACAAACAGAAGTTCAACTTTTGTGCGGCACATTTCCTGATTTTTGAAGACGGCACGCGTGAGGAGCTGCACGGGCATAACTACCATGTGACGGTCGATGTCGAAGGTGAGCTGTCTGGTGGCGATCTGGTGGTAGACTTCATCCCATTTAAGCCCATGGTAAAGGCGCTTTGTGATGAATTGGATCACTGCATGTTGATTCCAGCCCAGAACGAAAAGATCGAATACGAGCTGCGAGAGGGTAACGTCTACCTGTCGTTCGACGCCGATCGGTTTACGTTTCCGGCCCGTGATGTGCGAATCCTACCCATCCCCAATACAAGCACGGAATGTCTCGCTCGATATCTCGCTCACGCGATGCGGGAGAAGATCTGGTCCGATTTCTCCGACGTTCAGCTGACTCGTCTGAAGGTTGCGGTCTCCGAATCTCCTGGGCAGGCCGGATGGTATGCCTGCTCTCTTCAACGGGAAGATTGAGAACGAAATAGGTGGTAGCTTCCTTGCTCCAATCCTCAAGCTCTGGGAACATCGCGGCATGGGACGAGAGCTACGACTAGGAATAATCACGACAGGCCTTGCCGGTACTTGTCTGATTTTGATGATGCGGGTCATGGCCGGTGATCTGGACAGCCCAGAGTTGATTGGAGCTGTACGAGACCTTGGTCAGGCGCATCCGCCGGGTCACCCCAGTTATGTCGGCCTATCTGCACCCTTCATGCTTTTGCCGGTCGGTGATGCCGCGTTCCGGCTGAGCTTGTTTTCTGCCTTTTGTATGGCTCTTTCCTGTGGCCTGCTGTCGATCCTAATAGATGGTATCATCCGGCGGGTACAGCCGGCTGCTTCCACCAGGGTCACTCTGGTTATCAGCGCCCTGTTTAGTCTATTAGCTGTATTGGTTCCGGGAGTCGTAGAGCAGGGGATCCGCCCCGAGGTCTATGCTTGCCATATTCTTTTGGCAGTCCTTGGGCTCCATATGCTTCTTAAGCTCAATGATGAGCCGGACAATCTACGGGTTCTTTTATCCCTTGGAATTATAGAGGGGCTGGGGCTGGCGAATCATAGTTATCTGACGACCTTATCTTTTTTGCCCGTGACCGCCTGGCTTCTTTTACGCCCACCGGGAAGGCGTATCCGGCGCATAGGGCTATGTTCAGCGGGACTCCTCGTCGGGTTGCTTCCCTATCTCGCTCTGGCAGCGAACGATCCGGTATCCTCTCCATTTGTCTGGCATGATACGCGGACCTGGCATGGCTTTTCGAGCATGGTCAGTGCCGCCCAGTTCCAGGCTTCCGTTACGGCAGAAGCGCAGATCAGCTATCTGGCCAATATCGAGACGACATTCGAAATATTACTCGATTCCATTCATTGGCTACCTCTACTCTTCGGTGTTGGGGGGTTGAGTCTGCTACTTGTTCGACGGCGGGATATCGCGGTCATCTACGGGCTGGTTCTTCTCGGAGCGTTGTTCTCGAAGAGTCTTATGTATATGGACCCTCTGAATCCTGACGATCGGGGATATCTGGCCCTGGGTATGTGTCTCTGGGTCCTGGTTGGTGGCGTTTTCGCGTCGATGTTGGTGCAGGCGATCATGCGGTTGGATAGCTCGACGCGATTGCGAGAGATCGCCGTTATTGGCTCTCTATTGCTCATCGGAGTGGTTCTGGTGGAGCGAGTCGTTGTTTCCCACGGGCTCGCAACTGAGGAACAGACCCGTCCGAATGAGTCCATCCGGTACGCCTTTTCTGAGCTTCCCGTAGGAAGCCTGGCTCTTACATCCTATTACCAGCTGCATTTCTTGATGCAGTATGGCCAGCAGGTAGAAGGTCGTCGTCCCGACATAACAGAGAGCCAGCTTTCGATGGGGGGAGAAGGAGCCAATCGAGCCGATTTGAAGGAACTCTTTACGAAACGCCACCCGCAATGGGTGCAATACGCAGACCTCTTCAAACAGGAAAAAGGTTTTCCTCTCGTTGAATTATTTCAGCTCGCACAGACCCGCTCCATTCTGATGGAGCCAGATAGTGAGTTCTTTGGTTTATACCATCCGTGCCCGCCGGTTTCGCGAGAAGAGCAAACACGTCTACTGATGGGTCTTTATCCCCATATGGCGTTGAAAGGGGTCTTTTGGCATCTGTCTCCACCGGTCAATACTCCCTGTGATCCAGCCAGTTATGGTCAGCATATGGAGCAGTTGGTTGCGGATGGACGGTATGGGGCCGGAAAGATCGTCGAGAAAATGTTGAACGACCAGCGTCTGTTCCATCTGCGTCGCGGACATGTTGGCTGTGCCCGCCGGACTACCGATCTTCTAGCAAAAGCTTTGGGCGGCCCTGTTCCCCAATTTGAATGCCAGGTGGAGTATCTGGAATCCAATCAGGGAAACCCCAAAGTGCGAAACCCATTTATTGACCTCAGGTTTCCAAATCGGCCTTGCGAGGGGAACCCAGCGGCCTACGCTGCGTACCAAACCATACCGTGCCAAGGCCCCCTAGAATGATGAAGCAGGCACCGATAAGCCGGTCGCCGAGAATGGTTTCGTCAAAAAATATGACACCGCTGATCATGCCAAAAACCACCGTGAGGTAACCGAGCGATGCAATGATGGAAGCCATTCCATCGCGGTAGGCCCTCGTCATCAACGCCTGGGCGATGGTCGACGTGATACCGACGCAGAGCAGCAGGCCCCATTGGGAGGCTGTAGGCCATACCCAATAGGGGATTGTTAACGGCAGGGAGACCACCGCGCTGAATACGGCGAAGGCCATCACGATGGCGTCTGGATGGTCCGTTGTTCGTAATTTCCGAACGAAAATATACGCCTGGCCCGCAAATAGGCCGCATAGCGCGCCAGCAATGGTACCGGCATTGACCACACTTGTGGGGTCGGCAACCAACCATACCCCAAGAAAGCCAATGAGTAGCATGGGAGCGATCAGTGGGCTGGGGCGTTCGGGTAGAAAGATCAGAGCGAGCCACCCCACATGTAGCGGGGAGGTGTAGGCGAGCATTACAGCGGTTCCCAGGGGAATCTTCTCAAGAGCATAGAAGTAGCAGAGCATGGCGATGAACCCACATACGCTGCGTAGAAGGAGCAGGCGTTTATGGTTCCAACGGAAGAGCGTTGTCGTATTCCGGTAGGCGATCCAAAGAAAAGGGATGCCAAGAACGCTACGAACAAAGACGGTCTGTTGCCATGGGATGTCCGGGGCGAGGAACTTGATCAGGGTCGCCATCGCAGCAAAGCTGAGGCAGGCAAAGGCCATATAGGCGGCGCCTGCCGTGGCACGCTTCGAGGCTGTTTCGGTCATGCACCGCCCGAACGTAGAATCGCAAGGGTGGTCCAGAGAGCAAAGAACCCACCCAACACCCAGAGAACCGTGGAACCGTTTTCCGCATGGCCATGGAGCATTGTAGCAGAAACAAACGACGCCGTGGTCAGTATGGATAGGACAAGCCGGTTTGTACGACGACTTTCGTGCTCCAGAATTTCTGGAAGGTTCTCGGTCGCGTTCACCACTCGTATCTGACCTCGCCGAGCCTTCTTAAGGAGGGCGCGAAGTTCCCCCGGTAATTTCCGGACCAACCAGGCCAGCTCACCCGCATCTTTCGCCAATTCCTTGGCATGACGGGCCGGATCGAGAGTGTGCATCATATAGGTCTTCAGAAGATAGGGACGCATCTCGGCCAAAGGATCGAGAGTCGGATCAATCTCCTGAGCGATACCTTCCATGGTTGTAATCGCCTTTGCGACCAGAAGAAGATCGGCCGGTAAGCGGACATCATGGCGGACAACGACATCGAAAATCTTCTGGATGAATTTGGCGAGATCCAGCTCACCGAGATTTACATTCTCATACCGTTGTATGAGCTCTTTCAGCTCTCGCTTCAGCAGGCGTACATCGGTGGTGTCTTCGATGATGTCCAACTCAAGAAAGAGGCGAACCATCATATCGGGATCGTTCGTCAGGATCGCGACAAGGAATGTAAGCAGTTCATCGAGTCTTTGCCGGTCTAGAACCCCCATCATACCGAAATCGATGAGTGTTACTTTGCCCCCCGGTAGAATGAAGAAATTTCCAGGGTGTGGGTCGGCGTGAAAGAAACCGTGCTCGAAGATACTACGCAGGGCGACGTGTGTTCCACGTGACGAAACAATGCGTGGTTCGACCTGCATCTCTCGAAGACCATCCACATCGGTGGCCTTTACACCATCGATAAATTCCATCGTGAGTACACGAGACGTGCAATATTTCGGGTAGGTCTTAGGCGCCGCGACCATCGGATCGTCCTCCCATAGCTGGGAGAAGCGCTCCATATTGTAGCGTTCGTTGGTGAAATCGAGTTCCTGCACCAATGCGGACGCGAATTCAGAGATAATGCCGGGGATATTGAACTTCTGTACCTCTGGTATCTTCTCGTGAAGAAGGCCAGCGAAGCCTTTTAAGATGGGAAGATCCGAGCCTACGATGCGGTCGAGATCGGGGCGTTGAACCTTTAGGACAACCTCCTCGCCGGTTTTGAGGGTCGCGCGATGCACCTGTGCAATCGATGCGGCCGCCAGCGGTTTCGGATTGAAATGCTCAAAGAGAGAGTCCAGGTCTTGCCCCAATTCCTCGACGATCTGTCTTTCGACAGCCTCTACATCAAAGGGGGGGACGTCGTCTTGTAACTTACGAAGTTCGAGAACAAGACCCATCGGAATCAGGTCGGGGCGCGTGGCCAGGACCTGACCCAATTTCACATAGGTTGGACCGAGCTCCTCAAAGCACATCCGGATTCTTGCTTCTGGAGTATGGCGTATCTTAGACGAGCTTTCGCGATGGCGGATGCTACCGGGAAGGGTAAACCAACCGCGTACTCCGGTCCGTTCTACGAGTTCACCGAAACCGTGGCGCATGAGAACGCCCATAATCTCTCGGACGCGTCCCATATTTCGCCAGGTACGTGGTATTGCCAACATATGCCCTACTCGCATGACGTATCCTCTCTAGTCGCACTGGAGTTGGTGGGTGTTGTCATCCGATGATCGAGGAGGGCGCGGAGGTCGGCTAAGAAGGTTCGCAGCTCTTGTTCTGCAGACGCCGTTTCCTGCTTTCGCTTTTCGAGCATAGCGCGCCAGGACTCTTCCAGCTCCTTCAGTTCCGACTCTGATACGATCTCCATAGCCCGTATTTTGTCGAGGACACGGGTCCCATGGTCCAGCATTTTTTCGCTCAACATCCCTGTAAGGGCATCTTCGAGCATGGTCTGTATAAGCATGCCTAGAGTCTGGCAGAGCTTGTATCTCAGGGCAAACTGTTTATGGGGCGCCGTCATCGCGGAACTTCGTATTTGTCCAAGATGGCCTTGTTCGGTAGGGTGCCTGTGGCTATTTTGAATCGGGAGGAGTGCATGTTGTATCTGGTCACGGGGGGCGCGGGCTTTATTGGCTCCAACCTGGTACGTCGCCTGCTCGCAGATGGGCATCAGGTACGAGTGCTGGATGATCTCTCTACGGGCAAACTGGCGAATCTTGCGCCCGTTTCGGATCAGCTAACGTTTATAGAGGGTGATGTTGCAGAGGAGGCGACCGCCAATGCGGCCGTAGCCGGAGTAGACGGTGTGTTTCACCAGGCGGCCTTAGCGGCGGTCCCTCGCTCGTTGGTGAACCCCATCGGGACCTACCGCGTGAATACGACGGGAACCTTGAATATTCTTGAAGCCTGCCGTGCAGCGGGTGGTCCGCGCGTTGTATATGCGGCTAGTTCCAGCGCCTACGGAAACCTCGAGGTGGATCGAAAGAGAGAGGATCTGCTGCCCGATCCTTGTTCTCCATACGCTGCACAGAAGCTTGCCGGGGAGATCTTCTGTAAGGTGTACACCGAGACCATGGGGGTTTCGGCAATTGCGTTACGATATTTCAATGTCTTTGGACCAGGGCAGTCTCCGGATTCGGCCTATGCGGCTGTGATCCCGGCGTTTATTGCTCGAATGCGCGTGGGGTCGTCGCCGGTGATCTTTGGAGATGGACTACAGAGCCGTGATTTCACCTTCGTGGAAGATGTTGTTTCGGCGAATATTGCGGCTATGAACGCCCCAGACGAGGCTTGCGGCCAGACCTATAATGTGGCGTGTGGACAGCGAATTACGTTGATCGATCTCGTAGAACGCTTGAACACAATTCTGGGGACAGATCTGGCGCCAGAGTTCCAGCCCGAGCGAGCTGGAGATGTGCGGCATTCTATGGCCGACATCGGTCGTATTGCTGAGAATTTAGCGTGGAGCCCGGTGGTTTCCCTGGAAGCGGGTCTTCGACAAACGGTTGCATGGCATTTGCAGACCTTGGAGTAACCATGGCCCGATCCAAAACAACGAAACAAAGCACAGTACTCGAGTCTTATAATCCGGCGACAGGAGAGCCTCTTGGCTCGGTCCCCGTGACGTCACCGGACGAAGTCGCAGAGAGCCTTGCGCTCGCACGGCGAGCCCAGAGACGTTGGGCAAGTCTTTCCCCAGGTGAACGTGGCGCGCGTCTGAAGGAGTTCTCCAAGATTCTATTACGAGAGGCCGATGATGTATGCGCTCGTATCAGCGCCGAAAATGGGAAAACCAGGCAGGAGGCCCTCATAACGGAGGTTCTTCCGACGGTGGATCTGATCAATTACTATGGCAAACGAGCCGATAAGTTTCTGAAACCGAAGAAGATTCCGTTGCATCTCTTCAAACACCGAGGCTCCTATATTCATTATGTCCCTCGAGGAGTGGTTGGGATCATTGCTCCGTGGAATTTCCCGTTTGCCATTCCGATTGGAGAGACGATCTGCGCCCTCATCGCGGGTAATGCTGTGGTTCTCAAGCCAAGTGAGATGACTCCACTTATCGCTGCATATGCTCGAAGCGCCATGATCCGGAGTGGTTTGCCAGCAGACCTCTTTCAGATCATTCAGGGCGGCCCAGAGGTTGGTAAAGCCCTGGTGGAAGCCGAACCCGATATGATCTGCTTTACCGGGTCCGTGAATGGTGGGCGAAAGGTGGCGGAGGCCTGTGGTGCGCGGCTCATTCCATGCGTGACGGAATTGGGTGGGAAGGCTCCCGCGATTATTTGCCCCGATGCAGATATGGAACGCACCGTCAGCGCCCTGGCCTGGGGAGGTTTCGCCAACTCCGGACAGGTTTGTGCCAGCGTGGAGCGAGTCTATGCTCCTGCGTCTATTCATGACGATCTGGTAAACCGCCTGGTGAAAAAAGTGCGCGAGTTACGCCAGGGTGACCCATCGTCATTTGATACGGATGTAGGCGCGATCTGTCTGCCACAGCAGATGGATGTGGTGCAGGAGTTGATCGACGACGCCGTCGCTAACGGTGCTGTTGTCGAATGTGGAGGAAATGCGGACTCCAGGAGTCTGGGCTATTTCTTTGAGCCAACGGTTCTGAGTAATGTGAACCAGAATATGCGAGTGGCTCGAGAGGAGATCTTTGGTCCCGTAATCCCGATCATCAAAGTCGACGATGTTGAGACGGCGTTGGAATATGCCAACGACTCCCATCTCGGTTTGACGGCCTATGTCTTCACGCGTGACCGCCGCAAAGGTCGCGCCCTCGCGGAAAAGGTCGAGGCGGGGACGGTGATGGTGAATGATGTTATGTCCACATACGGTATGCCCGAAACCCCATGGCACGGGATCAAGAATAGCGGCATCGGCTTTGTTCATTCTGAAGATGGACTGCGTGGCATGTGCCAGATGCGTCATGTTCACTACGAACGTATTCCGGGGATACGACGAGAATTATGGTGGTACCCCTATAGCCGAAAGACGTACCAGGGCATCATGAAGCTGATGCGTGTCGCCTTTAGCAAGCGGTCCCTGTAGGTGACCACCTACTTCTTTTTTCCGCCTCCACGGAAGAAGGAGACCTTGGATTTTACCCGGTCTTCCTCTGCGCCATCCGGTTTACGTAGGATGGCTACGTCCCCTTTGTTTCGCCATAGAGGCATCTTCAGCTTCATGAAATAGACCTGCTGACCTCGTCTGGCACGCGTCTGCGATTTCCCTGAACCCGAACGTACACTGATGGTTCGTCCCACGGGGAGTTTGATGCGCGGAAATTTAACGCCTCGTCCTCGCTCATTTTCAAGCCGGAACCCACGAAGATCTCGTGTGCCCGTGGATATATTGACGATACGAACGTATTCCCCGTTGAGGTTTTTTCGGTCATCGCCGGGAGCGTCGTGGTGGAACGATGTGATATGGAACGCGCCTCGATAGCGTGGGTCGGAATTCCAGATCCCACGCTTCTCGGTGCGAGCTTCTACTTGCGCCGCAACGATACGTTTATAGGCCGCCTTGTCGATGGGCGGGATAAAGAAGGCATGAGCCCAACCTTGCCGGACCAACTCTTCATTCAGACTCTTGCCGTCGACAAAAATCTCCGCGAGATAGCGACCATAGCGGTCTTGTGCCACCTTGCCGAAACGCACCTCTACCTTTTTATCCACGGTCCAGGAACGGGTCATCTCGGTAGCCTGTTCGGAACCGTCTTCACCACGTTCGGGTGTATTGATATGGAGAAGGCGAACACGATCGCCACTCGCTAATTCAATCGTATCTCCATCGATGGCTTTCACGACCGGTAGCATGCGGGTCGCACCGGAGAAGTCGGTTATCTGCTGTGCCCAACTCGTTAGAGGCGCAAGTACAAATAGAATCAGAATGATTTGGCCGATACGTTTCATTCGCCTTTTCCACTACGATCTGGTCGGTTTTTTCGATTGGTAGTTTTGGTCGGCTTCCGGACCCTTTTTTTGAGACCAAATAACGAGGTCAAATCAACGCCTGGAAGTAGCGGATCAATCTTCAGTAACCATTGCTTTAGCTGCAGCGGTGCGTCACGTTCCAGAGCATGGTCTAGTGCCGTTCGGACTTTGGTGACCATCACCTTCGGTTTCACAAGATCGAAGTTGACATTTTCCAGCCCCAGATACCGACGAAGCGGACCGCCAAGGGACATGATGTCTTCCATTCCGAGATCATAATTGAAGGAGAAGATTCCCCCGGGCTGGACAACCAGTTCGTGGATGTCGAGGTTCATTCCCGGTGATGGCGCGTCCTGGGGACTCCGTAAGATAATTCCAGGAGGTGAGGACCCGATCTTCATAGAGCGTATGGTCCCTTCATCCAGCTCGCCTTCGGTCTGAACGGAGATGAAGAGGGATGTGCCTTTGGCACAGAAGAGTTCAAGTTCTGCGCCATGGAGCTCGGCCTGAACGTCCATGGGTAGGACGGCGTGCAGATAGAGGTGCAGGTCCTTTACCTGGTGGGGATTCATATGGGCGATTCGCCCTTCATCCAATGGGCCGCTGGCGGATTCTCCCAACACGTTTACCAGTCGAGAGAGGTTCTCCAGAAGGTTCGGGTCGAGCGTTGGAGAATAACCGGGAGAGCGCATATCTACGGGCAAAAGTGAGCTAAAGAGCTCGTGTAGGCGGTATTCGATCTTACTCGCGGTAATGGAACCCACCAGACCAAATAGGTTTGTCCGCTTGCCTTCGGCTTCTACATGGAACGCTCCATTGGCAAACATATAGCGAAGTTGCTGGATACGAACGTCGGGAAGAAAAGAGATCGTCGCCAGAATGCCAGGATCACAACTCAGGGTGATGCCATATCCGTCGATTGCGATGCCAAAACGAGCTTTTTTCGGCAAAATAACCCGATAGCCGCGCCCCTGATAGAGGTCGACTCGTTGTGCTACCGTAACGCTCGCTTGAAGGCTCCATAAAGCCCGGCGAGCGACGGTGACAACATCGGATCTGTTTAGTCTGCCCAAGAGGCACCCGTTCGTAAGGATTCAACTCGCCACCCCTTATAGCGAACACATCTCTGGAATACCATGTTTTGGAGGTGAAAGTGCGATGAGCACAGCCCTTCTCCTTGCACACGGGTGCGGTTCCGGTCATGATGCGAGGGCATTGTGCATCGCGCGTTACACGGTGTTGTAGCGGTCTTGCTGGGTAGCGACGTCCGCGAATCCAGCCCAGCTCGAATACTTCATCGGAAGACATCCAATGCGTTACCGGAGTTTACGTTGGGAATCGAAAGTAAGAAAGGGCAGGTCGCGGGTAGCCGGAACATTCCGGTCGTTGGCCTGACCGGTGGTATCGGGGCTGGTAAGTCCACCATAGCCAAGATGTTTGAAGGTCACGGTGTGGCTGTAATTGACGCGGACCAACTGGGACGCGCGATTGTCGAACCTGGAATGCCGGCGTTACAAGCCATAGCCGATACTTTTGGGGACGATGTTATTCAGCCCGATGGGGCGCTGAACAGGTTTGCATTGGCCAAGAAGGTATTTCATGACCACGAAGCATTGGCTCTTTTAAACGATATTACGCACCCCGCCATCTTGGATTTGGCCAAATCACAGGTTATCGATCTGGCCCAATCTGGGCGTAGGTGGGTCGTATATGAAGCGGCTCTCATTGTTGATAACGCGCTGGAACCAGGTATCGACTGTCTGGTGGTCGTACATGCAGATGAGTCACTTCGGCTCTCCCGCGTAGTCGCGCGGGACAACGTCGGCCCCTCCGATGTCCTGGCGCGAATGGCGTCCCAGGTCCGACCTGAGACCCTGTTGGAAGAGGCGGATTATACGATTACGAATAATGGAGACGAGGCTTCCCTTCGTGGGGAGTTCGAACGAGTCTATGGTGTGCTAGTAGAGCAATTTGGTAGTCCGCAGGACGACATCATTCAAACGCTTCCCAAGAATGAATGATGGCAGATTCCTTTCCACAAGAGACCGTGCTGGTCACAGGTTTCCCCACATTGCGAGCCCAGTGTTTGCTGGAGGAGTTGGTGCGAGCAGGGCACCGGGTTCTGCTCCTTGTGAATGAGCGGCATGAACGTCGTGCAAAAGAAGAGACGCGGCGGATACGTCGTGAGGTGGGAGGTCAGAATCGATGCCGTGTTCTGATCGGCGATGTAAATCGCCTCGATCTGGGCTTGGCTGGCACGACCGTCGAAGAGGTCGTACAGGAAGTGCAGGTCGTGCACCATATGGCGACCATGTACCACGTGGGGGTTCACCGAAGCACAGTCCACCGTTTTAACGTGGATGGCACCCGTCGAATGCTGGAACTTGCACGAGAAATGAAGGCTTTACGGCGTTTTTGCCATTATAGCACGGCCCAGGTGGCAGGAACCCGAGAGGGGGTAATCCTTGAGACCGAACTCGAGGCCGGTCAGGGGTTTCATAACGCCTATGAAGAGAGCCGATATCGTGCCGAACGAGTGGTGCAATCGATGGTCGATGAGCTCCCGATCAGCATCTTTCGTCCATCGATTGTCGTTGGCTCCTCGCGAACAGGTTATATCGACCGATTGTTTGGCCCCCACTTGATTGTGGCTCTCTTTACCAATCTTCCTTCACGGCTACCGCTTCCCCTTCCAGGTAAAGGTCACTTTCCTTTGAACCTGGTACCTGCGGATTATGTTGCAGCCGCTGGGCATCGACTGAGCCTGGATTCTCGGGCCGAGGGGCGCACATTTCATCTGACGGACCCGAACCCGGGATCGGTTCGAAGTGTATTCAACCTGATTAGCGATCTGACGCATCGTTCTCGTCCCTTCGACGCTGTCGCAAACCTGGTTCCATATGGGCTCGCACGAACGGCTTTGCGTGTTCCAATTATCGAACGCCGCACACGCGGTGCTTTGCATATCCTGGATTCTCTGCACAGCCTCGCGGTCTATAATCGTCGAAATACGGACGAACTCTTGTCCCGCTCGGGACCGCATTGTCCGCCTTTTGATTCCTATGCGGGCCTACTTATAGACCACATTATGAACGCTTCCCCATCGGACTTTTCGATCTCTTTCGAGGAAGAGGTTATGTAGCCCCACCCTCAGTCGGAGAACTGAATCCGACGGGTCCGGAGAAGATGGTGGAGAACAGCTGCTACTCGAACAGGAGAGTCTTCCACTGCGTCCATAACGTCACGAAGTCGATGACGTTCTACTACAGCGGCCCAGACCTTGGAGACCTGTTCGAGGTCTCGGAAATCGGGACCGATCGCGTTGGGGTTTTCGACGGTTCGGACGTTCTGGTCAAATCCATCAAAGACATGGTCGAAGAGCTCCAATAAGCGCTCTTCGTTGCGTTCAAGAAAAGAGTCTACGCGTTCATTTCCGTTGGTGAGCATTACGACGCGCTCAAGGGATATCAACGCGCCATTCACATCGCCCAGGGTAAAGAGACTATGGACATCTTCCAGGAGGGCTTCGACGGCTGGGTCAGAGATCGGAAGAAGGGGTCGGTGCAGACGTTCCGGGATCGGCGGTGGTGCCTCTTCTTCGTCCGGATCCTCATCGGCAGGGGTGTCTACGATTAACATCTCTACAGGGTCGATGCGTTCGAAAACAGGCTCGTCTCCGGTCTCACTATCTGTGTCCTCCCCGGCCTCTACTGGTGCGGCTTCTTCTTCGAGGGCGCCCTCGTCTTCGGGAGTGTCCTCGAATCCGCTCTCTTCTTCCGGCGTAGGCTCTACGTCGCGTCGTTCGTAGATATCAGTGTCCAGTGTGGATTCCGCCGTTTCTACAACCGCTTTTTCACTGATCTCAACATTGGGGGTTCTGGCGACGACGGGCTTTTCCTCCACGGTTGTGGGGGCCTGGCTGGCGGCTCTTTCAAAGGCGCTGAACGCTCGCTCCATGGCTGCCCACCAACCGGGCAGTTCATCCGTCTGGTGTTCCGAAGGCGGAGTCGCCTGCACGACTTTGCTAGGCTTCTTTTCCGCAGCACCCTTTTTCTTATCGGTGCCTGGTTTCTTGGTTCGTTTCCGCGCCATTTCTATGCATGCCATCCCGTGAGCACGTCTACAATCTCGTCCAGACCAGTCTTCAGCTCTTCTTTTGTTATCACGAGTGGCGGGCTGAGTCGAAGCACGTTTCCACCGGCCACAGTGGTTAGAACACCACGGTTAAAGAGTTCGGTGACAAACGGCTTTGCCGGTTCGGTCAGCACGACGCCAAGTAATAATCCGCGACCTCGGACTTCTTGCACATGTGGAAGACCTGCAAGTCGGGTGGTTAATTCCTGGATGATCTGCTCTCCAAGAGATTGTACGTGAGCCATGAAATCAGGCGTTGATACCGTATCCACAACGACGTTTGCCGCTGCACAGGCCACCGGGTTTCCACCAAAAGTGGATGCGTGAGTACCAGGAACCAGAGCTTCGGCCAGGTGTTCACCGTAGACGAGCGCCCCCAATGGCAGACCTCCTGCGATTCCCTTCGCTAAGGTCAGAGCGTCGGGAACAACACCCGCGTGTTGGCAGGCGAGAAATCGACCGGTGCGAGAGACACCCGTTTGGATTTCATCGAAAATCAGCAGAGCTCCGGCGTCATTGGCGATCTCTCGCGCCGCTTTCAGGTAGTCATCGCTCGGAACGATCACACCGCCCTCTCCCTGAATGGGCTCAAGGAGAATGGCCGCTGTTTTCTCGTTGGTAGCGTTTCGTAGGGCTTCGGTATCGCCGTAGGGAACAAAAGAGAAACCCGGCAGGAGTGGTTCAAACCCCTTCCAGTACTTGGGCTGTCCTGTGGCGGATAAAGCACCCATCGTGCGCCCATGAAAGGAGTGGTCGGCGGCGATAATCTGGTGCCGGTCCTCGTTTCGTACGACCTGAAAGGTGCGCCGAGCGAGTTTAATCGCGGCTTCATTGGCTTCGGCGCCACTGTTGGACAAAAATACACGTTCCAGCCCGGTTAAGGACGCGAGCTTTGCGACAATCTCTCGCTTACTCGGCGTCTCGTATAGGTTGGAAGTGTGGATTAGATCTTGTGCTTGTTGGGCAATGGCAGAGATGAGCGCAGGGTGCCCATGTCCAAGCGACGATACGGCGACACCGGCTCCCAAATCGAGGAAACGAGAGCCCGCCTGGTCGACCAGATAACAGCCTTCACCGCGGACAAAAGGCTCCCCGCTATGCCGGTAGCAAGCCGCGTATGCCTCTGTGCTCGTCATGAATCCCTCGTTTCCAGTGAACGGCCACTATAGCACGTAGCGCGAGAGGTCTTCGTCAGACAAGATTTTGGCCACACAGGACTCGACCGCATCGTTGTCTATCTGGACCTCTGTACCACCCTTATCTGGCGCATCGAATGAAAGGTTCTCAAGGACACGCTCCAGCACTGTGGTCAGACGCCGCGCCCCAATATTTTCCATCTGTGTATTGGCACGGAAGGCGAAATCAGCCACAGACGCTATCCCGGTCTCGGTGAACACAAGGTTGACCCCTTCGGTCCCCATAAGAGCTTCATATTGGCGGATCAGAGAATGTTCTGGCTCCGTCAAAATACGGAGGAAGTCTTCTTTGTTCAGAGATTCCAACTCTACTCGAATGGGAAAACGGCCCTGTAGTTCGGGGATCAGATCGCTGGGTTTGGCGATATGAAACGCTCCCGCGGCCATGAATAAGACATGATCGGTGCGAACGAATCCGTGCTTGGTATGCACAGTCGTGCCTTCAACGATCGGTAGAAGATCTCGTTGGACACCTTCCCGTGATACATCCGGCCCACGATTCGCCTGCTGTACGGCGATCTTGTCGATCTCGTCGAGGAAGATGATCCCCTCTTGTTCGGCGCGCTGCACACCATCAATGACAATCTGGTCGTGATCGAGAAGGGCCTCGGTTTCTTCTAGAGTAAGTAGGCGAAGTGCTTCTGGCACGGACACCTTGCGACTCCGTTTTTTGCCAGCGAACATGCCGCCAAACATATCCTTGAGGTTTAAACCGAGCTCTTCCACACCCTGTGGTGTGACGACTTCAAATTGCGGTCCGCGCTGGTCACTAACCTGTATCTCGAGAGTCCGCCCGTCGAGAACACCGCTTCGGAGCATCTTGCGCATTTTTTCGCGAGTCTCTCCCGAGCTGCTTTCCGGATCTTCGTAAGCCGGGCGCTCGTCCCCTGTAAGCAGATCGAGCAACCTCTCCTCAGCAGATTCAGCAGCGCGTACAGCGACAGCCTTACGCGCTTCATCTCGAACCATGTTGATAGAGGTCTCGACCAGGTCGCGAACCATAGACTCTACGTCACGGCCTACATAGCCGACTTCCGTAAATCGACTGGCTTCCACTTTGATGAATGGTGCCCGGACGAGGCGCGCGACCCTTCGTGCGATCTCTGTCTTCCCAACGCCTGTTGGTCCGATCAAGATCAAGTTCTTGGGCGTGACCTCTTCTTGTAGATCGGGCTCGAGCTGCCGCCGTCGCCATCGGTTTCGTAGAGCGATAGCTACGGCCCGCTTGGCCGCATTTTGTCCTACGATATGCCGGTCGAGTTCGCTTACGATTTCACGGGGCGTCATGGTCGCCCCAGAATTACTCTGACTCATTGGCTTGTCCTGCACTTTGGTCGATACTTTCAAACGTAACGTGCTCGTTTGTGTAGATACATAACTCGGATGCGACCTTCATCGCCTCTTCTGCGAGGCTACGAGCGTCGAGATCTGTATGGGCCACAAGCGCACGTGCAGCGGCGAGGGCATAGGGACCACCCGAGCCTATGGCGATGACGTCTTCGTCGGGGTCGACCACATCACCAGTACCACTCAGAAGAAGAATATGGTTTCCGTCGGCCACAACAAGCATAGCGTCTAGTCGTCGTAATGCGCGGTCCATCCGCCATTCTTTGGCAAGCTCCACGGAGCTTCGCAGAAGATTGCCGCCGTAGGCCTGTAATTTTGATTCCAGTCGCTCAAAGAGTGCAAAGGCGTCGGCCGTTGAGCCTGCGAAACCTGCCAGGATCGAATTATTGTACAGCCGTCGTATTTTCTTCGCTCCAGACTTCAAAACGTGATTGCCGAAAGTCACTTGACCGTCGGCTGCCACAACGGTCTGATCTCCCACGCGGACTGCTAGTACCGTCGTTGAGCGTACAGCTTTTTTTGAGCCATTCGTCATGTCTTCCTCCGAAGTGGAAACATCGCATACCACGCTTGTCGTAGGTAGGCACCCGAAAAAATCGGGGTAGGTTTCGGAATTTTGGTGGGAAATACCCAAAAAGCCCACTATCCCCTGTGTTTTGGAGCATAAATGCGGAAGACCATTGACTCTGAATTGGTGTCTGTGCTACGAACGCGCGCTCTGCCATACTTGTTTTGATAGATATTCCCTTACGGAGGTTTCCGGTGGCACAACATAAAGCAGCAATGAAAGCCGTACGTCAGAGCACAGTTCTACGTGCCCGCAACCGTCATTACCGTACGATGGCTCGTAACGCCCTTAAATCGTTCCGTAGTGCCGTTGATGCAGGTGCTGAACTTTCCGTCGTGGAATCCGCTTTCCAACATGCAGAAAAAGTTTTCCGTCGTGTAAGTGGTAAAGGAATTATCAAGGCACAGACGGCGAATCGGACCATCTCTCGTATGGCCCGTAGCCTGAACGCAGTGCGCGGAAAATAAGTCGTTCTACCAATAATCGATACCGCCAGATTATTGGTTGCCCCTCTGGGCGGGAACGAACCTTGCGGAACAGCGCAGTATCATGAGTCGACGTGATTATTACGAAGTATTAGACGTCGGACGCGATGCCTCCGATCAGGATGTGAAACGTGCCTATCGGAAGCTGGCGCTAAAATATCACCCGGATCGGAATTCGGAACCGGAGGCTCAGGAGCTATTCAAGGAAGCTTCTGAAGCGTATGAAGTCTTACGGGATCCGGAGAAACGTCGTATCTATGATACCCATGGACATGCGGGTCTGGAAGGTCGTGGATTTACAGGCTTTGACGACGTCGGTGATGTCTTCAGTAATCTAGGGAGTATCTTTGAAGATATCTTCGGCTTCTCGGGCCAGGGGCGGTCGCGCGCAACGTCGGGCCGAGGAAAAGACGTAAGCGCTGTTCTAAACATCTCTCTGGAGGAAGCGGCAGAGGGCCTGGAACGCGATATTAAGGTGCGTCGCTCGATCCCCTGTGGATCATGTGGAGGCTCTGGAGCGGCGTCTCCCAATGATGTGCGTTCCTGTTCCACCTGTGCCGGTCGAGGTCAGGTGACCCACGCACAGGGCTTTATGATGATCACAAGTACCTGCCCTGATTGCCAAGGCCAGGGGAGAGTTGTCACCAAGCCCTGTACGGTCTGTACCGGGGCTGGTCGAGAGCAGGAGATGATTGATCTTCCGTTAAAAATACCGGCTGGAATCGATCATGGAGATCGACTGCGGGTACGAGGATCCGGTGATGTGGGGCCCGGAGGTCCAGGAGATCTCTATATCGACATTATGATTGAACCCCACCCCGAGATGGAGCGTCAGGGGTTCCATATCCATTCCGTATTGGAGTTGGATATTGCAGAGGCCGCTCTTGGAAAGAACGTTTCCGTAAATACGTTGCTTGGTGCTACCGAGGTGAAAGTGTCCGCAGGTGTACAGCCTGGGGACACCTTACGACTCAAGGGGAAAGGGGTGCCCAAGCGCGGTGGATATGGTCGTGGTGACCACTATATTCATGTTCGTGTCACGGTCCCCACGAAGCTCAGCCGCAAGGCGAAGAAGAGTCTACAAGACTATCTGAAAGAGCGGTCGTAGGGGGGATAGCATGAAGCGCCTTGGATCCTGGGAGTTGATACGGCGCCTGTCCACTGGACACGTCGCCGAAGTCTTTCTTGTGCGAGATGCCGATCAGGAGGACGGTGAGATTCGGGTGCTTAAGCGACTTCTTCCCATACATGTAGAAGAAGCCGATCTCATCGAAGCGTTTACTCGCGAAGCAACTCTTGCGCCCGAACTGAACCATCCGGGGTTGGTAGGTATTCATACCCATGGATTCGATGAAGGTGTTCCGTATCTTGTGCTCGACTATGTGGATGGATGTTCTCTCGATGAGCTGGTGAAGTTTAATACGGAACCGATGTCACCGGCCCTTGCTCGAGTTCTTATGTGTGATGTTCTCGAGGCGTTGGCTCACCTTCATGGTCTTAGCGATGACCACGGGAACCCCCTGGTCGTCGCGCACCGCGACGTCACTCCCAATAATGTACTTATCAATCGAGAGGGCCATGCGATTCTCATTGATTATGGACTGGTAAAGGGGGCTGTTGCCCAGCGCGAAACGGCGACCAATGTAGTGAAAGGAACGTGGCGTTATGCATCTCCGGAGCAGCTTCGGGGTCGTAACGTAGACGCCACCACCGATGTGTATGGTGTTGGCGCGATGATGTTTTTCCTGGTTACGGGCACGAAGCCATTCAGTCATGTCCAGGAACTAGACGATATGATGGAAGCAAAACTCAGTGTTCCTCTTCGTCTGGAAGGACATACCGAAGACCTGACAAAGGTGATCCTGGAGACCACGGCTGTAAACCCCGCGGATCGTCCACAGGATGCAGATGGGTTTCGTCGACGTCTGGAGGCAATCGCTGAGCCAGAGGAAGACAGGGACGCGATTCGTGCCGAGATTATGGAACTAGTCTCTGCTGTTGTGGAGAGTCGTGATCCCAATAAAGGCACGTTAACCGTAAAGCCATCTGCCGAGGAGCTGGGAGAAGAAGTTACGGACCCGGCCGCCGTCACAGATATTACCCGCGTTGCGACGGTAGACGAGATGCCGGAAGCCGATCCGGAGACGAGAAGCCTTGCGATTATTGCGCTGATTCTTCTTGGTCTTTTCGGCTGGTTGATTCTTTTCTAAGAGCGACTGCTCAGGCGTCGTCACTGTCTGTGTTGGGCCGACACCATGCTTCCACCGCGTCGTTACCTACCAGCCGGCGAAGAACTGCACGCCGCTGACGCGCTTTATAATGGGCGTGGCTACCAGGGCCCTGCTCATTGGAAACAAAGGTGTCGAGGTCGAAGACCTGAAATTCTGCCATTGTGAACACCACACGCCCAAATTTGTTGAGCGCTGCTGAGCTGGCTCTTGTGGCGTATCGGTCGATTCGGAGCGGAAGATCTACAACAAAGTTTATCATCCGGAAGTCGGGATGGGAGAACTCGTTATGGAAAGAAGATTTTGTGCGATTTCTTTCCCGTAAGAGAGCATCCCGAATCGATTCCAACCCTGGATGTTGTTGATTCATGGTCTCTAGCATCTCCTTGAAGGAGACGAGGTCATTTCTCGAACCATCCGGTACGACATAGTTTGGAGGGAAGAGCTTTTGCGTCATCAAAAGAAGTGTAGGGAGCATATCCGATGCGTTCTTGATGATGATACGAAAGCGGATCCTATCGTGCAGCTGTGCGGCGAGAGTTTCTCTTTTCGCGAGAAGCTTCAATATCTGGCTTCGTCGAGGTTTTTCACCCGCCTCTATATTTGTCAGGTCGACGCCTGATGAGCGCAAAACCTGACCAAAAGCCAAGACTCTTTCTCGGGCCAGGTTAAAGAGCTCATTATCCGATACCGGTAGCTGATGACGTAGGGATCGTGCCCGAATATGAAAGATCACATGGGAGACCTTTAATACCATCAATGCAGGCTGAAAATAGGGGCTATCTGGTTCCGATGCCCACAAAAAGAGGTCGGTTGGATCCGAAAAGTTGGCAATCGGTTCGGGTACCGAATAGCCATGTTGAACTTCCAGATGGCTGATGGCTTCACGCATCACCGAGTCGACAATATAGAGGTCTTGTGGATCGGTTACGTCGTAGCAAAGAAGCATCAGGTGGCGTCTGACGGCTTCTTTCGAGCGGAAATGAAGCCGATCCACATCGATAAGACTACGCCCTCGAAGCACCATACGCACAGCTTCGAGATCTGCGATATCGATGGTTTCGTCCCGAAACGCCTTGGATAAACTTAGATCCAGATCGACGCTTGGACGTCTATCAGCTGTGTCCTCCATAGCCAACGCACTTCCCCTAAGATGAGAATATCACATCTGAACCCCAGGCGTCAGTACCAGACACCAGGTCAAAACACAATGGATCACCGACGAAACCCATGTGGAACAAGTTGCGTCCTATGGAGATGCGATTCTATAATCGGAAACCGGCCCCCGGCATATAAAGTTGTGTCTTCACAATGTGCAGTCGGCAAAGGGTCTCGTATGGATACTAAATGAATCTCCTTTGCGAAAAATGCCAAACGCGCCATGAGGTGGCGGACGCCGACATCAATGCGGTGAACACCATCTATAAGGTCAGCTGCAAAGAATGCGGCTTTGCCATGGTGTTTCGTTCTCTTGCGGATCCCCAGGGTGACGATTCCGTGACGTGGTATGCGGCGGAAGAAGGGGGAACACGTCTGGGGCCGTTCTCTGAGCACCAGCTCGTAGGTCAGTTTATACGGGGGCAAATCAGCGCCAACACCTATTTATGGTGTCCTCAGTTTGATAACTGGCTTCGGTTATCCGACATCGCAGCGTTTCGATTCCTGACGGATCCGGCGACACAGATCGAACAAAATTTTGAACCAACCGGATGGAAGGCGTCTAGCGGAACGACGGTGCTCCAATCATCCGATCAGATCGATGTTGGGCCTCTAAAATCCGTACGGGTAAACCTTCCTGATGATGCTGGGGTTGTGGTTGAGGAACCCGCCAGAGAAAAAATTACAGACCGGATTCGAATTAAAGACGCGGCCGAGCTTCGTGACGATAGTTCACTGGCCTCTGAAGAGAAGACAGCAGAGCACTCGGCTTTGACAGTACCTGAAGAGGATACTGCAGAGCATGAGGCCTTGCTTGTTTCTGAAGAGGAGACTGCGGAGCACCAGGCGTTAACAGAACCGGAAGACGAAGTGGTGGAGGCCTCGGAAGAGGTGACTGCCGTTATCGAGATTCCCGAAGAAGCCGAAGAAGCCGAAGAAGCGGAAGAAGCCGAAGAAGCCGA
>MDTE01100465.1_pt1 | contig 60143 bp, 72 predicted proteins | sample 811231 | NCBI WGS metagenome assembly MDTE01 (sample SAMN05326651, study PRJNA326480) | marine metagenome | isolation source: seawater | place: Indian Ocean: Red Sea | collected 2010
CTTGACAAAAGAAAATTGTAGACTTACCGCTAATCTCGTTATTAAATGGTACGCCGATAATCAAAACTAATTCACATCACACTTTCTCTATTTTCACTTTCATTCACCACACTATGGATAAAATTTCACAAAAACTTTCCCAAACTTAAATTATGGCTATTAATACAAATCTAAATCTTTAAGAATCTTTTCTGCTAAATCATATCTCGTTGTCGAATTAAAAAATGTTTTACCATATGATAAAGCATTCGGTCTATAAATTATTTTTTTCACATTTTTATTTAACTCTTTTAATTTTGTTTCTTGATTATTTTTTGCTCTATATACATCCTTTAAATATAAATTATTCATAATTTGAATTCCAATACTTGCATTATTAATAGAATCTCCAACACCATAAGCACTAATCAAAGCAATTGTTTCACAATTATCAGGTAAAAAACATAAATATTTATCCATTAATTTATCAGAATAATCATTGCTAAATGAAGTTCCACTAGTACAAAAAACAATATTATCATAAGTATCTGTTATATGTGTCCAATATGTATCAACAACTAAATTTTTACTTTTAAATTCTTCTGTAGATTTTTCTTGAAAACCATTTCCTCTATATGGAATATTAATACATTTATTTGGCGAACTTGTTAAAGCTAATATTTTTAAATTTTTTTCCGTTATTCCTCTATAAATTAATTCTCTACCTAATCCACTCGTACCACCTACTACACACAAATCAAAATTAAGTCCATTTAAAAAAGGAATACTTATGAGCATTAAAAGTTTTTTAAACATTAACATAAATATATAATATTATATAGTTATGTTTAAATATAAAATAAACTTAATTATACTTTTTTTATAGTTCTATTTTTATCTACAATTGTAAATGGATTACTTTTTTTTTTTGATTTTGATTTTGATTTTGATTTTGGAGATTTTGGAGATTTTGATTTTGGAGATTTTGATTTTGGAGATTTTGATTTTTCTATTTTTTCCCATTCCGGTGATATTTCATCTACTGGCACAAACATACTCATTTGTTTATGTAACTTTTCTATTTCAGCTTCAATAGCCTTATTTTTATCTTTTATATTATTTATTTTATTTTGTAAGTGTCTTATATTTTTATTATTATCAATTATTTGTAATGAAAGTTTACTAATTTTATTTTTATTATTATTCATTATATAATATGTATTTAAAAAAATTGATTAAAATTTTACTGTATTATAAATATAAATAACTATAAAATGTTTAAAATTTGTCCGGAATGTAATAACAAAATTTTTTTAGAAGAAAATATTATATTATATAGATGCTGTGATGAAAACGTTTGTTCTAAAAATTGTTCATTAAAAAGATATAATAATATAAAAGTAATTGATCCTGAATTTAAAAAATTTTATTTATGGAATAATAATGAAAAAAATTTTAATTTTAAAGAAAATATAACAAATTACAATAAAAAAAGTTTGATTAAAAGTAATGAAAATTATAATACAAAAAAAATTTTGATTAAAAGTAATGAAAATTATAATACAAAAAAAATTTTGATTAAAAGTAATGAAAATATTGAAGAAGATAAAAAATGTAACAAAAAATTTAATTTAAATCTTTGTAATAGAATTTTAACATTAGGTTTTGTTTTATATAATTTTATTAATACATTTTCATCGTTTCATAAAAACCTTGCTTAATTCATTAAACAAATTTGATAATTTCATTTTTATACCTTCTAACCCTCTTTCTTGGAATTCTTTATAAACTTTTTTTTAAACTTCTTTCTAGATCCACTAAACTCACTCATAACTAACATAATTAGTTTATTATTTTTGATTTCTTATTAATGTTTGGTCATGAATTATTCATTTCTAAATAACAAGTTAAATAATATGTAATAATTATATAACTTGAAATAATATTAAAAAATTTTAATATTATTTAATAATGGATTATACACCTTATAAATTAAAAAACTGGGTTAAGCAAGATAAAATAGATTGGAAATTAATATCATTAAATCCCAGATCTATTTGTATTTTAAATGAAAAAATAAAACAAAATGATCCATATTTAAACTGGAATGGTTTATCTATGAATCCGAATGGTCCAATAATATTAGAAAAATTTATAGATAAAATAGAATGGGATTCATTATCACATAATCCGAATGCAATACATTTACTAGAAAAAAATCCAGATAAAATAAACTGGGAAATATTATCTAACAATCCAAATGCTATTCATTTATTAGAAAATAATCTAGATAAAATAAATTGGGTGCAATTATCAACAAATCCAAATGCTATTGATTTACTAAAAAAACATCCAGATAAAATTGATTGGTTTTGGTTATCTGAAAATCCAAATGCTATTGATTTACTTAAAAAAAATCCTGATAAAATTCATTGGCCTTCTTTATGTGTTAATCCTGCGGCAATAGATTTAATTGAAAATAATCAAGAAAAAATAGATTGGAATTTCTTATCAGGTAATATTAATGCAATTAAATTATTAAATCAAAACCTTGATAAAATTTCTTGGACTAAATTATCGATAAATCCAAATGCAATAGATATACTTAGAAATAATATTGATAAAATAGATTGGCAATTATTAACTATAAATCCTAATGCTGGTGATTTAATTTATGAAAACATAGACAAAATAAATTGGTTTTGGATTAGTGAAAATCCTTGTATATTTGAGATAAATTATAAAAAAATATATAATCGTATGAATATAATTAAAGAGGAATTAATTCAAAAAGTATTACATCCAGAAAAACTAATTTATTTTATAGACAAATATAATTATGATATTGGAGATGATGAATACATTAATTAATTATTTCAATTAAAAAATATCTTTTAAATTTTTTTTTTCCTTCATCAGTATATCCATCACTTACTCTTTTAGGTGTTAAATTGTATCCATTTAATTTGAGTATTTGTCTTACTAAATTTATTAAAGGCCATCTTTGTTTACTTTCTGCTGATGAATGTAAAGATGTTGTATTTTTAGTAGAATACAAATTTTTTAATTCACAAATAGAATCATATAAATTTACGTATAATTTATTATCTAATAAGGTATCTCTCAAAATTAATTTTCCATTTAAATCTTCTAAATTTTCACAATTTAATCCACATTTATTAAAAAAATTCAAAATTATTTCTTTATTCATTATTTATTTCTATTAGTTTATATTCTAAATTATTTTTTTCCCATTTAGCAATTATTTCAGGATTTTTACTATCAGTTAAAATATCATTTGGATCATAAACATTATTAAACTTATCAATATAATAAAGAATTCCTTGTATATCTTCACTCCATATTTCAATATTAGTAAATTCATTATTTGTTATAACATCTTCTTTAATACCGTGTGGAATACCTTTCATATGTGTTCCACAAAACTGCTCATTTTTTTTTTTACGACGAGTGCATTGTTCACCATTTGCTCTTTTTGCATTACATCTTTCACAATTAGGTATAGCATTTTTTACTCTTTTTCTTTTTTTAAAATCATTATTATCTAAAATTAATTTTTCATAATTAAATATAAACTTTAAAAAATCACTTGTTATATTTTCATTTTTTTTATTAATAACTTTATTTTCATTTAACCAACTTTTTATATTATTTTTAAATTCTAAATTATGATTATTTATTTTATTTATTAATCGTGCTTCCATAATCTATAATTAATATTATAAATTAATTTTACTTCAATTTTAATTATATATTTTAAAATAAACTTAAAGCTATGTTAAGGTTTGACTTATTTGTGATACTCGTTATTCATAGAAGATTGAAACAAATCAACGAACATGAAGAATTCATCAACGAACTTAAAGAATACATTATGGTGAACGGTGGTAAGTCCATAAAGCGTAAGTTAATGAAACATAAATACATGAAACCTAAATCCATGAAACCTAAATCCATGAAACGTAAATACAGCAAGCATAATTAGACAATACGAACAACACAGTTACAAATATACTTCAACAAATCAAGTAAGAACCTCTTCTTCTTTTTTATTTGATTGATTAAATTGTTTAATTTTTATATCTTCATTAATTATTTTTAATATTAATTCTAATTGACTTTTTAATCTATTAAAATATTTAGTATGATGTTCATGAAATGTGTCTAAATAATTACAAAATAAATGTATTTTTTCTTTAAGTAATGCGTTAGAATAACGACACGAATTAACTAAATTTCCAATATTTAATCCTAGTGATGACTGATTTGTGTTATTTTCTAACTCATTATGTTTTGCAATACTATATGTTTCTAATTCTGTAATTGCATTTAAGGAATATTCTTGCAATTGTTTAACTAATTTAAAATCATATTTTTTTAAAGGTTCTAAATTTTTATAACTAGGAAATTTCATACTTACTATAATTTTACTACATAAATTTTCATCTTCCATTTCTTTTTTAATGTAATTTTGTATAATATTATGTAATTTATAATATTCACAATAAATACGATTATCAATAGCTATAAATATTTCATACATACTATTGTATTCCATTTGTATTAATTTATTTTGGAAATATAAAGAATCTATTCCAAATATACATTCTGATTGTTTATGTTCTTTAATCATTAATTTATATAAATTTTTAAGAGTATTTATTTTAGAAGTTAATGTTGCAAATATAGTAATTATATCTTCTCGTAAATCTTTAACATCATCAAAATTTTTTTTTATTTTTAATAAATTACTCATTGATATATAATATATTATAAAAATTTATTATTTACAATATATAATGAATAAAGATGATATTGAATTAAATAATTTAAATAATGAATTACCACAAAGTGAATTACCACAAAGTGAAATAGTTCAAGTTGCATGGACTTCTGAACACGAAAAAATTTTAATTGAATGGGCTGATAAGGCAACATGTTATAGATGGTTACATTCAAGAGAAAATTACTCATATAATAAATCAAACGCATGGTTTACTATACCAGTAATAATAATGAGTACTTTAACTGGAACTGCTAATTTTGCACAAGAACAATTTCCAGAAAAAGTTAGACCTCTTTTATCTATGTGTATAGGATCCGTTAATATTATTGCTGGAATTTTAACTACTGTTCAACAATTTCTTAAAATTAGTGAGTTAAATGAAGCACATCGTGTTGCAAGTATATCATGGGGTAAATTTTATAGAAATATTAAAGTAGAATTATCTAAAAAACCAACAGAACGTATACCTGTAATGCAATTATTAAAATCGTCAAAAGAAGAATTTGATAGATTAATGGAAACAAGTCCAGCAATATCTGATAAAACAATTAGCCTTTTTAAAAAAACTTTTTCTGGTGGTAAAATTAAAAATCAAAGTAATTTGACTGATAAACAAAAAAAATATCAATCATTAAAAAAACCTGAAATTTGTGGCACATTAGAATCCACAAGTTTTAGTGTATATAAATGTGAAAATGAAAATAATATTTCAAATTCTCAAGCTATATTCCAAGGTATATCAAATAAACTTAATAATGCAAAAAGGAATCAATTAATTGAAGAAATAATTATAAATTTTAATAATGAAAAAGAAAGATTTCCTACTACTGATGAAGTTATGAGCGAAATGGATTATAATGTAAGTATTGATATTATAGAAAATATTTTAGATAAAATAAATAACAATGATAAAGAAAACGATGATGATAAAGAAAACGATGATGATAATTTGTTAGTTGATACTATTTAGGTGCAAATATTAAACTTTGATGTTTTGGTAAAAAAATATAAAATAATAATAATGCAATCATCCATAATATATATATAATAAAAATTTCAATTTCTATACCCATAAATTTCAAAATTGTGGTTAATGTTATTATAAAAAATACAACACTAATAATCGCAATAATTATATTTCTCATTATATAAGTATTTTATAAAATATTTTATAAAATATTTTACTTTCTCAATATATTATTCTATATACATTTAAACAATGTTCAAAGCTTAGTTGTAATTTATTTTTTTATGTTTTATAGTTTCTTTAACTGTAATTTGTCTTTTATTAAAAATATAATTAACTAAATCTATATAATTAATTTCTGTATTTTCTTTAAAATAATTTTCAACTGTTTCCAATAAATATTTTTTACTAATACTTTGTTTTATTTTATTTTCGGTGTAAACTATATTTCCATCTTTTGTATCAAACCGATCTATTTCATTTGATTTCATTACATTAACTAAAATGTCTGAAATTTGTTTTTTTTTATTTTTACGTTCTCTTAATTCTTTATTTAATAAATCTATTTCATTATCTAATTTTTTTATTTCATTAATTGAATCAACTAATTCTTGTTTTGTAATATTTTCCATAATATTAAAATAAATATATTTTTAAATTACTTATCTATTATTACTTCCTTTGCTATTGTTTTTATAATTTTATTTTTATCTTCATTATCAGTTTGTTGTGTTAAATTTTTAATCATATCAATATAATTATTAGTACCTTGTTCAGATTTTTCCCAATTTGGATAATTTTTTTCCCACTCTTTAATTTTGTTTAATTGTCTTTTAGAAACAATTGATAAAGCATTTTTTAATTTATCTTTTTTACTATTATCTTTTTCCCAAATATCATTATCTTTAACATATAATACTTCACGTTTTAAATCACTACAATGTATTGGTCTCTTATTAAATTCAAGCTCTTTTAAACCTTTAACAAATATATTTGTTATTCCTGAAACATAACCATTCTCTCTTGTATTGTCTAAATCAGTAAATTCTAATTTAAGAGTTTCAACAAAATCAGTTAAATTAATTGCGTCTTTACATTCTTCATTTAAAAACACATTTAAATTAAATTTATTAATTGTTGTATTATTTCCAATTTTTGGTATCATGTCTTTAACCATTTCTCTCATTTCTTTATTTTCTAATAAAATATTTTCATTTTGTGTAACCAAAGTAGATATTAAATTTTGTAATTTTTTATTTTCTATATTTGTTTTAATTATTTTATTTTCTTCGTGGCAAATTTTTTTATGACGATTAAAGCTTTGGATATGTTTATATTTACGCCCACAACTACATATATGTGGTGTTTCATATTTTTTGAGCATTTTTGAGCATTCTTGTTTTTTGTGTTTTATGGTCTTACAATGTTGAAAATATAAAAATTTTGTTTTAGCATTATAATCACACTTTTCACAATATAAATTCTTTTTTTTAATTTCAGTCTCAGGATCGCATATTTTTTTGAGCATTATATGTAAATAATGCTCAAAAAAATATGCTTAAGTATTTTAAATATAACCTTTTTTTACCCCCCTACATAAAAATGCCTACATAGTTTTTTTGATGTAGTTAAATATATTCCTACAGAATGTAGGGGAATTGATTTTTAAACATTTTTTTCAATTCTAAAATTACATATATTGATTTTGGACATTTATTTTTGTCCATTTTTGAATTTCTAATTTTAGAATTGAAAAAAAACATTAAATATTTACATATTTTTATAAAACCTATATATTAAATCTTTTTTATTACCAGAAAGAAGTAAGTTTTTTTCTTTTAATATATTTTTTATCTCTCTAACAGTATATTTCTTATATAATTTTTCTAGTTCATCATTCCAAATATTATTAATAAAATTTTGTTTATCTAAATTTTTCTTTTTTAAATTCCAGTGTGTTTCACATATAAAACCAAACGGAGTATTAAATGCTGACTTTTTACAAGTGTTATTTTTTTGTTTCCCAGATTTATAAATCCATTCACAATCATTACATTTCATACAAAATTTATTAGGTTTATTAACTCCATTTATTTTTTCAATATTTTCAAATGTAGGTATATAAGGTATTAAATTGTTTATTATTTTTCTACAATAAGGACATTTAAATTGATTTATTTTTAACTTTACATTATCATTATTATTATAAATTAATTTTTGCTGTTTAATTTCATTATATAAATTTACATAATTAAATTTATGTGAACATTCTAATGTTATGTAATTATTATCTAATGTATTGCCAGATATTAAACATATATTTTCCGAATTTTTATTATTTTCGTCTTTTAATAAATCAAAAAAATTAATATTATCTTCAATAATATAATTCATTATATAAAATATATTATAATCTTTATATTATATTAATATGGTGGAAAAACGTGTATGGGGTAATGCAACTTGGTATTTATTTCATACATTATCATATAAATTAAAATATGATAATGAAAAAAATGTAAAAAAATTATATAAACTTTTTGAAAATATATGTCATAATCTTCCATGTCCTATTTGTAGCGAACATGCAGTTAATTTATTAAATAAAATAAATTATAATAATTTAGTAAATAAAAATAATTTAATATTAGTAATGTTTCATTTACATAATAAGGTTAATGAAAAACTTAATAAAAAAATATTTACCATAGAAGAACATAATGAACTTTATAGTAAAGCAAATGTATCTAATATAATAAATTTTTTTTTAACTGCTTGGAATGCAAAAACATATGAAGGATTAAATTTTAAATCTATAGAAAAAAAAAACTGTATTAATAATTTAAAAAAATTTATTAATGAAAATGAAAATTTTTTTATGTAATAGCTTTTTTTGATGATTTTTTGCAAATGAATTTTTTTTTGGTTTCAACACATTTTACATTATTACTTACCAGTTCATCATAATATAATACTTCTTTTATATTAAAAGCCCACCATATTGAAAACCAGACTAAACCATAAATAATACCAAATAGAAATCCAATTGTTATTCCAAAAAAAGTAGTACATTTATTAAAAAATCTTGTAGTAGCATCAACAATAAAAATAATAGCTAAAAATATTAATAATAAAGGATTATATTTACTATTATTTTTCATTGAAAAATATAAATATGATAATGTAAATCCATGAAAAACTGAATTAGCACAAGGAACACTTGTTTGAGGTACAACTAATGGAAATTCTAGTAATCCACAAGATATAGGTTTTTTTTGTTCCATATCAATAAGTTTTTGGTTGCTAAAATTTTGAAATAAGAATACATTAGAAAATGAAAATAATAAAATACCTAATAAATATACAAAACCTTTAAGATTATTATCTAATATGGATGATATTAAAAAGTAGAATGATATTAAAAATGGAGATAGAGTAGAAATAACTCTAGGTATATTATATATACTAAAAGCAACAGCCATTATATAATACAATAATATTATTATTTAAAATTAATAGTATAATAATACTATGGGTATACCTAGTTTTTTTTCATATATAATAAAAAATCATAGAAATATTATAAAAGAGAAAACATTATTAGTCAATAATTTATATCTTGATTGTAATTCAATTATATATGATTCAATCAGTAAAGTTGATAATTTTAAAAGTAATGATGATTTTGAAAATATTTTAATTAATATAATTTGTAATAAAATATCTTTTTATATTAAAGAATTATCACCAACCACAAATATATTTATTGCATTTGATGGTGTTGCACCAGTAGCAAAATTAGAACAGCAAAGAAATCGTCGTTATAAATCAGTTATTGAATGTAAAATATTAAATAAACAAGATATATGGAATACTAGTTCAATAACACCAGGTACAGAATTTATGAATAAACTAAGTAAAAATATTAAAAAGTTTTTTAAAAATAAAAATAAATTTAATGTAAAAAATATAATAATTTCAACATCAGAAGAAAATGGTGAAGGAGAACATAAAATTTATGAATATATAAGAAATAATCCAGATTATCATAAAAATACTACTACATTAATATATGGATTAGATGCTGATTTAATAATGTTAACATTAAATCATTTGCATATAGCACCTTTAATATATTTATATAGAGAAACTCCACATTTTATTAAAAATATAGATGATTCACTTAAACCTAATAAAAATTATATAATAGACATACCTTTATTTAGTGTAATATTATCAAAATATTTAAATAATGATAAAGAGCCATCTTCAATACAAAAGAAAAATAGAATATTTGATTATATTTTTCTTTGTTTTTTACTTGGTAATGATTTTCTTCCACATTTTCCATCGTTAAATATTAGAACATCTGGAATAGAAAGTTTAATGAATGCATATAGAAAAATTATTGGTAATACTAATGAAAATTTAGTAAATGGTTCTAAAATAATATGGAAAAATTTTAGAAAAATAATTATAGAATTAGCAAATAATGAGAAAGAATTAATTTGTCAAGAATATATAAAACGTGATAAACAAAGTAATAATATAATAAAAAAAAATATGAAAATAGATGAACGATTTAATTCTATACCTTTATTAGATCGTAGTATTGAAAAATATATTAATCCTTTTGAAAATTTTTGGGAAAATAGATATTATTATACATTATTTAAAATAAATATAGATAATGAAAGAAGAAAACAAATATCAATAAATTACTTAGAAGGATTAGAATGGACACTTAAATATTATACTATTGGTTGTGTTGATTGGCGATGGAAATATAATTATAATTATCCACCTTTATTAAATGATCTTATTAAATATATACCATATTTTGATACTATTTTAATATTAGATAATAATAATACATCTGTTTCTCCATTAGTTCAATTAAGTTATGTATTACCAGTAAAAAATTTGTATTTATTACCAGTTAAAATACAACAATTATTACTTGAAAAATATAAAAATATTTATACTGATACACATAATATTAATTGGGCGTTTTGTAAATATTTTTGGGAATCACATATAGAATTTCCACATTTATCTATAGAAGAATTAGAAAATACCATTTTAGTATAGTAAGTCTAATTTGTTATGATAATTAATCATAGGTAATGGTCTTGGTCCTCCTTTTCCTGTTCCTCCACATATATTACAAGGTTTAAAACCTGAATTATCACAATATATACAGAAGGATTTAATACATTTATTACATTTTATATAACCTGAACCATCACAAAAGTAGCATTTATTAATATTATTATTTTTACATTTATTAACTAACATTTTTAATTCTATTTTTTTTTTGTTAAAATAATTATTTTTAAAATAATTATTATTAATTAATTGTGTTGAATTATTTAATTTTGTTAAAGGATTATTTAAAACACGTGAAGAAGTTACTAAAATTATAAAGGAAATTACTTTCATAAGTATAAATAATATTTTAAATATATATTTAAATCGATTTTAAAACAAAATCATTATAATATAATATGAATTTTCCAAATGATATATGGAGAGAAATATTTAGTTTTTTTCATTCTTCATATAAGAAACCATATCATTTAGATGAATATAATAGTATTGTAATAAAAGATATTTGGAATGAATTACGTGAAAGTTTAATTTCTATAATTGATAATTATACACTATATCGTTTTATAATGGAAACAACCGTCTGGACTTCTGATGAATTTAATTTAGAAAATTGGTATTGTTGGATTAAATTTTTTATAAATGACAATAATTATGGTACATACATATCGAATTTAAAGATAAAAAAGTCACGTAAAAGAGTTTATTTAGATTTTATTAAAATTTTTAATGAATTTGATATAGAATATAATAATCAAGTATTAGATTAAAAATGTTTAAAGATATAAACAATAAATAATTATAATGACAAAAAAAAATATTTTATCAAATTTAGATGTAGAAAAATTTAAAGAAATACTAACTAATATGAAAAAAAACGAAGTATTGTTAGTTAAGTTTTCAGCAGAATGGTGTAAACCTTGTAAAAAAATAAAACCTTTTGTAGATAATATGTATAATAGTTTTCCTGATAACATTATTATTGTAGAAATAGATATTGATGAATCATTAGATTTATATATGATTTTTAAAAGCAAAAAAATGTTAACAGGAGTGCCAACATTATTTGCATTTCACGGAGACATAACAAAAGAAAATAATTTATGGTATGTTCCAGAACGTTCTATAAGTGGTTCAAATGAAGAAGAAATTTTAGATTTTATGAATCATACAATAAATAAAGCGTTATCATTAAAATAATTTACTTTATAATTATATTATGAATATTGATTTAAATATAGATAATTATGAATTAGATGATATTTTAAATTTATTTAAAATAGATTATAATTTTACACATGAAGATTTAAAAAATGTTAAAAAATATGTATTAAAAACACATCCGGATAAATCTAAGTTGCCAAAAGAATATTTTTTTTTTTTTTACAAAAGCATATAAAATAATTTATTCAATTTATAATATTAGAGAAAAAAGTAAAACATCAACAACATATGTATTAAATGATAATGATGAAAATAAAATTTTACTTAAAAAAATATCAAAAAAAAAAGATTTTAATAAAATATTTAATGAAATATTTAATAAGTTAAATGTAAAAGAAGATGATGGTTATGGTGATTGGTTAAAATCAAATAAAGATATAGATAATGATGTAGCAAATAAACAAAATTTACATGAAATATTTGAAAAAAAAAAAACAAATGCTCGTTCACTAATTGTAAAAAAAGATATAAAAGAATTAGGTGGCGATGGTTATAATGAATTAGTTAATGATAATATAGAAAATTATCAAGCAAATATTTTTAGTAATTTACCATATGAAGATTTATATAAAGCTCACACAGAAACATTAATACCAGTAACACAAGAAGATTATAAATTAAAAAAAAAATTTAAAAATGATTTTGAATTAAAAATATATAGAGAAAAACAAAATAACAAACCTAAATGTCAAGAAGAAGCAAACAAAATATTAAGTAATAAATACAAAAATGAAAATATAGAAGATATAAAACGTGTATATAAATTAATAAAACAAGATGAAAAATTTGAGAAAAGAAATGAAGAATTCATTAATAATTTTAGACTATTAACTAAATAATATTATGTAATATTATATGAAGTATCTTAAATATGTAGTTATGTATTTAGTATTAATATTTGTTAGTAAATTATATAATAAATATAAAAAATATTATTTAGAAGATGAAAATATTAAACATTATAATATAGTAAATAAATATTTATTAAATAATAATTCTTTAGCAAAAAATAATAAACCTTATCTATGGATACATAATATATTTGAAATAAATTCAAATAATTGGAGTAGTTTTGGATCTAGAAATACAAAATGTATGAATCAACCATATAAATATATGACAATTAAATCAATAATAGATAAATGTAGTAATGATTTTAATGTATGTGTTATAGATGATAATATTTTTACAAAAATAATACCAAAATGGAACATAGATATTAATTTAATAGCAGAACCATTAAAAACAAATATTAGAAAATTAGCAATTTCACAAATACTATATATTTATGGTGGTTTATTAGTTTCAGATTCATTTATTTGTTATAAAAGTTTATTTGATTTATATGAAAAAGGAGTAGAAAATGATAAATTATTAGTTAATGATCCAAATGTATTAAGTATAAATAATAAAACAAATATTAAATTCATAGGTTGTAAAAAAAACAACAAAGTAATGAAAGATTACATATTAAAACTTGAAAAAATAAATTCAACAGATTTTACATTAGAAAATAAATTTTTACAAGAAGAAAACAAAATTTTTAATTGTAATAAAAACGTTAATATAATACCAAATCAATATATAGGTATTAATGATGCGGATAATAATAAAATAACATTAGATAAATTAATGGGTAATACATATTTTGAATTAATAGATGATGTTTATGGATTATATATACCGGATGAAGATATTTTAAAACGAACTAAATATCAATGGTTTTCAAGATTATCTACAGAACAAATTTTATTAAGTGATACAATGTTAGGAAAATATTTTTTACTTTGTAATTAAGTATTTAAAATTTTAATAAGATTATTTGTAAAAATAACTAATTCAATCTCGTCTTCATGTAAATTATAAAAAATTGTAATATATTTACTAATTAAAGTAATTATATTATATTTTTCATTTTCATCTAATATTTCGGTTGTTTTAATATAAATAAATAAAATATTTAATATATCAATAACAGAATATCCTTTATCAATAAAATAATATAATATATTAATTGAATTTTTTAAATCTTCTTTTTTACATAATTTAATATAAGTATTTAAATTATCGAAGGATATATTTGTACATATTTCATTAATTATTTTAATATCAATGTTATTATTATTGTAAGTAAATAATTTAATTTTTTCAAGATAATTTATAACTGTAATAATAGAATTATTTGAAATAGATAATAAAAATTTTTTTTCAGTATCATTAATTTTTATATTTTCTTTTAAACATATATTATTTATAATTTTCATAATACTTGTTTCATCTAAACAATTTAATTTAATATTTATAAGTCTTGATTGAATACTTTTTATTACTTTTTGTAAATCATTACAAGATGCTATAATATTTATATTATTACTATATGTATCAATATAATTTCTGAATACTTGTTGACTTTGTTGATTAATATTATCTATATCGTCTAAAATTAAAAATTTTTTTTTTCCTTTAATAGAACATTTTGTTTGACAAAAATTTTTAACATTTGTTCTATAATAACTAATACCCTGTTCTTTTATTGTATTAATATTTAATATATCATCATTGTTAATTTTATGATTATAATAATTAGAAATAATTGCTTTTATTAATGTAGATTTACCCGAACTTGTATACCCAAAAAGTAATATATTTAAATTATTAAGTTTTGTTAATAAATTTAAAATATCTAATAAATCATTACTAATATAAAAATCACTTAAATATTTAGGTTGATATTTATATATAAAAGGTATATTCATCAATAATTAAGTTTATATATATTTTTTAAATACTAATAAATATATTATGTCTGAAGAGAATTATTATGATATTTTAGGTATAGATAAACATGCTACTTCTGAAGAAATTAAAAAATCATATAGACGTTTATCATTAAAATATCATCCTGATAGAAATGAAGATAAACATTTTGCTGAAGATAAATTTAAAACAATATCAAATGCTTATAGTGTATTGAGTGATAAAGAGAAAAAAAAAACTTATGATTTAAATAATAATAATAATAATAATGAATACGAAATAGAAAATATTATAAATATATTAAAAAATAATAAAAATATGTTGTTAGGATTAAATTTATTAAATAAAAATATTAATAATAAACCATTACCAATTATAAAGAATTTATCAATATCATTAGAAGAAGCATATACTGGTTGTAAAAAACCAATAGAAATAGAAAGATGGATAAATGAAAATTCAATAAAATGTAAAGAAAAAGAAACTTTATATGTCACAATATATCAAGGTATTGATAATAATGAATTGATCATTTTACGTAATAAAGGAAATATATTAGACGAAAACAATATAGGCGATATAAAAATATTTATTAAAGTAGTAAATAATACTTGTTTTGAGAGAAAAGGGCTTGATCTTATATATAAAAAAAATATAACTTTAAAAGAAGCATTATGTGGTTTTAAATTTACATTAAATTTTTTAGATAAAAAAGTTTTTAATATTGATAATAATAATGGAAATACAATAGCTTCTGGTAGTAAAAAAATAATAAAAAATTATGGTATGAAACGTGATGAAATTTATGGTAATTTAATTATTCAGTTTAATGTATTATTTCCAGAAAAAATAAATCAAGAAATAATAGAAAAACTTAAAAATATAATTTAAGAAATTCTTTTTGTGGGTATATCAGAAGAAACAATATATAATGAATTTTCAGTTGCTATAATATATTCATTACTTACTTTATATATTTTTGCAATAGGAGATGTATATTCATCTTCACTTTTGACTAACAATTTTTCACTATCTTCTTTAACACCAATTAAACATTTTTTATCTTGTGATTCAGTCCAATAATCAAGCATAATAGGTTTATCTTCAACAATCGCCAGTTTGCAACAATGTTCTAAACATTCAATAGAGGGTGATTTATAATTCATTCTTATATTATTTTAAAATATTATTACTTTAAATACTTATATTTTTATTAATTATTTTATTGTAATAATTCGTTGTAATATATATTTTTTTTTTTTTTACAATTATTAACTTTTTTATTTTTTTTTAAATTATTTTCAGATAAATTACTAATAACAATATTTTTATATTCTTCTTTAAGAATATTTTTAATAAAGAAATATATTTCATTAATAATATATTCATCACATTTACCTACAATAAGTATACTTCCAGTGCGAAAAATCATAAATGACATTTTTAATATGTTTCCATTTTTTTTTGTTATATTGTTTAAAGGTTGAATACCTGTTTGTTTTTTTAATAATTTATCATAAAAGAAATTACACTGAATACCTGGATATGAACAAGGATCATAAGAACAATTAATTTTATATTTATTTTTCAGTAAATCATGTAATTTATCTCTATTAATTAAAAACCCACACGTAAAGTTTGAATTAATAAGAACAGTTTCACTTTTTTCTTTATAAGTAATAATTTTTTTATCTAAATTTAGATTATTTAATAATGTAGTTAAAATATTTAATATTTTATTAAGATAATCATTGTCTTGAATACCAGGTATTTCTAATTTACCAGTATTAAATATTTTAACATGAAATTCCTTAAATATATTATTAATTTTAATACGTATTATAACAACAAAACAATTATAAAAAGCACTTTTTTTTTTACATCTATAACTAATAATATCTTTTTTATTAATACCAATACTAACTTTTCTAATATCTTTAAATTTAATTCTACCATTAGGATTATCTATTTTTGTAATGACATATTCATCAATAAATATATTTTTTTTTTTATATTTATTTATATTTGAAATAATAATATCTAAGTCTTCTTGAGTTTGTGAATTAAACTTCATTTGTTTTTTAATAATACCTTCTTTTTTATCATGATAAGATATTACTGGTAAATTCCAAAAATAGTTTTTAAGATCTATATTACATGATAAATATGAAATTTTAGTTTTGGTAGATATATAAAGATCACTACACTCTGGTTGTAATTCTTTTTTATTTATTTCACATTTATTATTTTTATAATTACCATTACAAAAATTTATCCAATCAGTATCTATTGAATTAGTTTCTGTCATATTTATTTAATTAATTTATTTATATATTTATTCTTTAAATATAGTTCAATTATTTAAATAATGAAGAAATATAATCATTCAAAGATGTTATAAAATAATACTTAGTATATTTATTACTTGGGTTGTGAATAATATATTCTATTAGTTTTACAAAATCATAATTTATTTCAAAAATATTATTTTTAAAAACGAAATTTAAATAAATTTTTATTAATTTACAATTATCAATATTATATTTAAGTATAATTTTATCTATATAATTGCATATAACATTATAATTATCTGATTTTTTAAATAACTCTGTTAAATTAATATATACATCATCTGTTATAAATTCATGTCTATTTTTATTATTTGAATTTAATTGAATATAATTTATCATACTACGCATGTCTGATTTATAAAATTTTTGTATAGATTTAATTTGTTCAATGCTATAATCTAATTTTTCTTCTAAATTAATTTTATTTAAAAAATTTATAATATTATTTTCGGGTAATTGGTTAAATTTTAATTTAATAAAAATATTTTGTAATGATTCTTCTATTTTAGATATATAATTACATATTAGACAAAAACATATATTATTATTATCAATAAGTAAGTTTTTTAATGCTAACTGAGCAGATTTTGTCATATAATCAACTTCATCTAATATTATAATTTTTTTTCCTTTTACAAATAAATTTTTTGAATTAACAAATTGATATATTTGATTTCGTATAATATCAATACCTCTTTCATCAGAGGCATTTAAATGAATAATTAAACTTTTATTAGTTTGAAACTTTTGTATTAAATTAATAATTGTTGTTGTTTTTCCAGTTCCAGGTGGACCATATAATAATATGTTTGGTAAATAATTTAATTTTACTATATTATCAAAAATAACTTTATTAATATTATCAAGAACAATATTTTCTAATATATTCGGGCGATATTTTTCTACCCAAGGTTTAATTTGATTTATTGTCATATTATTAATAATATCAATTTATTTAAATAATTGATTGTATATTAATTAAATATTAAATATACAAAATGATTACTGAAAATGGATATTTAGAAATTATATTAGGACCTATGTGGTCAGGTAAAACATCTGAATTAGTAAAATTATATAAAAAATTTACTTATTGTAATATTAATGTATTAACTATTAACTACTTGTATGATAAAAGATATACAAATGATTCAATATCTACACATGATAATATTAACATACCTTGTATAATGGCAAAAAATTTAAAGGATGTATGTGATATTGAGAATAAAGATTTTAAAGAAAATTTTGTAAATGCTAAAGTAATTTTAATTAATGAAGGTCAATTCTTTAAAGATATTAATTTATGGGTTAATTTGGCTGTAAATACTTATCATAAACATATTTATATATGTGGTTTAGATGGAGATTTTGAAAGAAAAAGTTTTAATAAATTTTTAGAATTAATACCACAATGTGATAATGTTAAAAAATTTACAGCAATATGTGCTGAATGTAAAAATAAACCTGCTATTTTTACTCATAGGTTAGTAAATAATAAAAGTCAAGAATTAATAGGAAATGATATTTATAAACCGATGTGTAGAAAATGTTATAATAAAAATAATATATAGTAAAACTATTTAAATTACTTTTTAAATTAATATAAAAATGAAATTAACAAAAGATAAACCACCACCTAAAAAACGTGGAAGAAAACCAAAAGGCGGAGCAATTATAACTGAAATAAAAAAAAATAGTAAAGAGAATATTAAAACAATAGAAAATATAATATTACACTTAAAATGTAATAAGAGCGATTTAAATGATAATTTTAATAATAATTTAATTAATTGTAATTATAATGTAAATGAAAATAATTTTTTATGTAACAAAAACAATTTTGAAAATAATAACCAAAATAATAATCAAAAAAATAATGTAGATAAAAAAAGTGTATGGACAAAATTAAAAAAACTAGCATTTTATTTAAATACTAATGATGTATCAGATAAACGTTCAGCATGTTTTTGGTGTACATTTGATTTTGATAATCCATCTATATATATTCCTAAATGTGAGATTAACGGAACTTATCAATGTTATGGATGTTTCTGTAGTCCAGAATGTGCTACTTCATATTTATTTCGTGAACAGATTGATGCAAATATTAAATTTGAAAGATATTCTTTATTAAATTATTTATATTGTAAAATATATGATTATAAAAAAAATATTAAACCAGCACCAAATCCTTATTATACATTATCTAAATATCAAGGAAATTTAACTATTGATGAATATAGGAGTTTATTTAATTCTGAAAGATTTATAATAATAGTAGATAAACCATTATCAAGAAATTTACCTGAATTGCATGAAGATAATGAAGATTTTTTATTTAATAATAATGATATAAATAATAATTTATTTACAAATAATAATATTATACAACAATCAAAATCTGAAATTTTAAATAGTAATTTTAATTTATGAATTTTCTTTATGAATACGATAGTTTTTACTTGCGGAATCCATAATATTTCTAAATTCTTTATAAATTAACTGATTATTTGTTGTATTTTTAATATTACTATTTGTTTTATCACTATCACTATCACTGTTAATATATTTTTTAATAACTTCTAGATAATCATTATTATGATCAATTAATTTTTGTTTTGCTTCATCTTGGTTATAATTAGTTTGTCTAATAATTATATTAATACAATCTTCTTCATTCATATAATATTTAATATAATATTATTTAAATTATATTAAACGAATTGCACAATATATATTAAATGGTTGACGAATGTTCAACATATTTTCCTAATGATAGCAATACTACTTCTGTAAATAATAAACTAAACGCAATAGCAGATAAATTGAGTAATAATTTAATTGATATTATTAAAAAAGAAATATGTCCATTTATCAAAGATTTAGATAATAATCAAAAGCAATGTGAAATTATATTAAATATTTTAAAACAATTGCCAGAATATCAACAATTATTACAAGAAAATAACAAATTAAAAGAAGAACTTAAAATTTATAAAGTAAAAATTAAAAAGGAGGAACCAATCAAATTAATAATAAAAGAAAAAACAATAATAAGTGATGAAGAAAGTGTTGTAGAATTAGAAAATATAAAATATGAAAGTGATGTGAATAAAAGTGTTGTAAAAATAGAAGATATAAGTAGTGAAGAAGAAGATCAAGAAGATGAAGATGTAGATGAAGAAGATCAAGAAGAAGATCAAGAAGAAGATGAAGATGAAGATCAAGAAGATGAAGATGTAGATGAAGAAGATCAAGAAGAAGATCAAGAAGAAGATGAAGATGAAGATCAAGAAGAAGATGAAGATGAAGATGAAGATCAAGAAGAAGATGAAGAAAATGAAGATGAAGAAGATGAAGAAAATGAAGATGAAGATGAAGATGAAGATGTAGATGAAGAAGAAGATGAAGATGAAGATGAAGATCAAGAAGAAGATGAAGAAGATGAAGATGAAGAAAATGAAGATGAAGAAGATGAAGATCAAGAAGAAGATGAAGAAGATGAAGAAAATGAAGATGAAGAAGATGAAGATCAAGAAGAAGATGAAGAAAATGAAGATGAAGAAAATGAAGATGAAGATGAAGATGAAGAAGATGAAGAACAACTAGATGAAGATGAAGAACAACTAGATCAAGAAGATGAAGAACAACAAGATAAAGAAGTTAATGAAGAATCAATTGATAGTAGTGATGAAGAAGAAAGTGATTATAATGAAGAGAGTGATGAAGAAGTTGAAGAAATTGAAATAAATGGCGTATTATATTTTACAAATAATAACATTAATGGTAATATATATAATATAATAAATGATGATATAGGAGATAATGTTGGTATATTTAAAAATAGTATTCCTAAATTTTTTTAATATAACATTATAATATAATATGATTTTGGAAAATAGATGTTCTCCAGCAGTAATTTTTATTGCTTTTTCATTAACACAAATAATAATAGATATATTTAAAAATTTGTATAATACAGCATTAATTAAATTTATTGTTATGATAATGTATTTTATTATATTAAATATTCTATGTGAAGAAGGATTGATAGTATTATCTTGGTTATTTGTTTTTTTACCATTTGTAATGATGACAATTATAACAAGTTTATTATTATTTGTTTTTGGATTATCACCAGATAAAGGAAAATTAAAATATCAAATAAATAATTTAGAAACTAGTATTCCATATGAAACAAAAAAAATATCTCCTAATAAACATGTAATGTATACTCCACTTAAAATAGAAGAAGATAATATGTTAAATGTAGATGAAAAAAAAGTTAATTTTGTAACAGATTTAAATACAGTAAATATGGTAGATGAAAAAGATACATCTAAAAATGAAGAAGACCAATTTGTAATAATTAATAATGACAATGAAGAAAATAAATCTTTAATATCACATAATCATAACCATACTCATGAAGTTTATTCTAATAAAGAAATACATAATACACTTAATCATTTAGACGAATATATAAATAAAATGTTATAATTAAATAATTTAAATAATATTAGATATATAAATTTTATATGAATTTTTATATATTTTTTCATGTAAAATATTTATTATTTTTATACTTATCGTTATACGCATACAATAATAGTATTTATTTTAAAAATAAAGTTAATAAGTTATATTATTTATTATGTTGGTTTTTATTAAAATCATATAGTAAAATAGAGATTTTATATAATAAACTTAAAAAAAATGAAAAATTAAAAAAAAAAATTATAAAAAATGGAACATTGTACTATAATGAAGATAAAAATTATGATATGATATTATATGAAATTAATAATGAAGATGTTGTAAGATTTAATAATGAAAAATCTGATATTTTAGATTATGAGCAAAGTAATATTAAATTAATTGGTATTGAAATAAATATACTTGAAAATAATATTTTAAAATATAAATATCCTTTATTACTAGATAAAAATTATTTTATTAAAGATAATATTTTATTTGATAGAAAATTTATAAATTATTGTTTAAAAATGATTTTAAAAAAAGATATAATTAAATTAGAAGAAAAATATGAAGTGTTATTTTTTGATAATAATATTGATTTAAAAAAAATTAATGAACCTGAATACATAAAGATTAATAAAGATAGCTTTGAAGTAATAAAAAATGATATAAAAAAATAAGTGTTATAATATAATGAATAACCTAATATTATGTAATAATAAACATCCCTTAACAAATAACTGGACATTATGGGCTCATATACCAAATAATACAGATTGGTCATTAAAAAGTTATGTAAAAATAATGAAATTTAATACAGTTGAAGAACTATTATTGTTATATGAGAATATAAATGAATTATTTGTAAATAATTGTATGCTATTTTTAATGAAAGAAGATATTACACCTTTATGGGAAGATTCAAAAAATAAACAAGGAGGATGTTTTTCATATAAAATAAATAATAAGATAACATATAATACATGGAAAAAAACATCATTTTTATTGGTGGGTTGTTTATTAACAAATTCTATTTCACATTATAATGATATAAATGGAATAACAATATCACCTAAAAAAAGTTTTTGTATCATAAAAATATGGTTTTGTAATTGTAATAATCAAAATCCATCAATAATAAAAGAAGAATCAGGATTATCATCAAAAGGATGTTTATTTAAAAAACATATATCTTAATATTAATTAAATTAAATCATCTTCTTTTAAATTACGTAGTTTATTAGATTTATTATTAATATAATACATAATAATTGATACTTCATTAAGTGTTAAATTATGTTTAATATTAATATGTTTATTATTTTGTTTTTTAATATTATTTGATATTCTTATAAGAGGATGATTTCTTTTTATTTTTCTAGCTGTAATACAATTTCGTCCTTTTCCCATTTTTATTAATAATTAATACTACATATATTCTATTTCAATTTAATGATTAATTAAAATTTTATATTATAATTAATCAGACGTATAATTAATTACTTGGTAAAGGAGCTAAACATAATTTAATTTCACCTAGAGAAGCAACATTGTATTTAACTATTAATGGTAAGTCATTTTCTAAATAAATTTCTATTTGATTACATAAATTTGTACATTTTATAAAATAACTTAAATTTTTTAATGAAAATTCACCTTGAATTATTTTATTATTTTCTTGCTTTGAAATATATTCCATTGTTCCATTATTTTCTGTTCTTCTAATTTCTGCTTGTGCAAATCCACCTGAACATTTAAAAATTAGTTCAGAACCATTATTAGTAGCAATAGATTTAATTTCTATTTTATCAGATATGCATGATAAGTCGCGAATTATTTTTTGAAAATCTACAGAAGGTAAATTTAAAATAGATGAATATTTTATATCTGGAACAGCTAATTCTTCATTTTCAGGCTCTATTAATCTTAATTTTTGTATTTTTTGTTGTTTAATATCACCATTTTCAAATTTTAAACCTAAATATTCAACAATACCATCAATATAATCATCATTTTCTATATAAATAGTTAATGTATCATCATTATCTATAGTATTTATAAGTTTAAATAAATGAAACATATTAACACCAATAATAATTTTTGATTTATTACAATGATATTCTTCAAAATTTTCTGCTTTTAAAAATAAGTGAGCTAAAATAGTATGTGATTTATCCATATTAATTATTTTGATACCTTCTTTAGTAAAAGTAATATTAGTTTCTAATAAAATATCTTTTAAAGCAGTCATTAATGTTCTAAAAGGAGCAATCTGAATTGTTTGAATTGATAATACATTAATATTAGACATATTTAATTTTTAATTTTAATCTTTAAATAATAAATTATTAATATAAATATAAAATTTTAATTTATTTTTACAAATAATTTCTTTTTATAATTATATGGGTAAAAGCGCGACTAGAAGAATTAAAAGTCGTATTCGTAATAAAATATCAAGTAAAAAAACTCGTCGTAAAAAAACTTGTCGTAAAAAAAATTACATAATAAAACATAAACAAAAAGGTGGAAATTTAGATCCAATATTACCCTTAGCTGGAATAACAGTTATTGGTGGTATTGTATATTATTTAAATAAAAATCAAAATATAGATAAAGATAAAGATATAAATAAAAATCAAAATCAAAATATAGATAAAGATATAGAAGAGGCTATAAATTTAAAAAAAATAAGTGATGAAAACGCTCAAAAAATAATGACAACTTTTTTTTTAAATTTATTAAAAAAAGATGAAAATATTGATATTGAAAAAGCAATATTAGAATTTGAAAACTCAAATGATAAAAGTTTAGAGGAATTTGCAAATAAAAAAGGTCGTACGAAAGATTCATACATACTTTTAATGAAGCCTGCGTTTGAACTAGCAAAAAAAAATTTGAACAAAAGTAATTAATAATTTTATTTAAATAAATAATTTTATTTAAATATATAACTTATATAAATTAATTATATAATGGATATAAATGATAAATTAACTATATTAATTGATAAATATAAAAATAATCCTTATGTTACAAATCGTTTAAATAATTATATAGAAAATTTATTACCTGTTTTTTTAGAAAAAGCAGAACAAGTAAATATGGAACGTGAAAAAAGAAAATTGGAATTATCTAATGAAAGTAAAGAATATATAGATAAATTTTTAAATAAAAAGTATTACTACTGTAATCATAATGAAGTATTTTTAGTTTATAATAAAAAAGATTTTACAATTATAAGCGAAGATGATATTCAATATCAAATATTAAATGGAATAAGTTCTAATGACAAAGTATTAACACCATGGAAGCACAAAATTGTTAGATCTATAATAAAAAAAATTAAAGAACGTTCTCCATTGATAGCAATACCTGATTCTGATACAATTCAAAATATAATAAATTTGTTTTATCCAAAAATATTTACTAGAAAACAACAAGTTAAATATTTTTTAACTATAATAGGAGATAATATATTAGGTAAAAATAATAATTTAATATATATTACATCTTCTTTGTTAAAAAATTTTGTTAAAGAAATTAGTGAATTAACATATATGTATTTTGGTAAATCAAATTTATTAAATAATATAAAATATAAATATTATGAACATGATTTTAAAAATACAAGATTATTTTTACTAAAACATTATCAATGTAAAGATACTACAATTATAAAAAAAAATATAATTAGTTTATTGTGTGTTTCTGTTCATTATTCTGAAAGATTTAATAACGCTGATAATTTTTTACTACAATGTACGGATAAATTACTAGTAGATAATGCGAAATATTTAACACAAACAAATAATGAAGATATAATAAAATTATTTATTAAAAATTCAATACAAGAACATAATAATTCAAGTATTAATAATAAAACTATGATATTTATATGGAAACAATTTTTAACTGATAATTGTTTACCTAATATATTATTTCAAGATTATTTTATTGAAAAAATAAAATTATATTTAAATTATGATAACGAAAATAAAGTGTTTACAAATGTAACAAGTATAAGAATACCTATAGTTGCTTCATTTTTAGATTTTTGGAAAAATAATATAGAAGAAGATATTTCTGAACCTGAAATAGAAATAGGAGAAATTTCTTATTTTTTTAAAAAATGGTCAGAAAAAAATTTTAATGGAATTGAAGAAAATTATTTACTTGATTTAATTAAGTATTTTTATAATGAAGTAAAAATAAAAAATGATAAATATTTAATTAATATTAAATACAAAAAATGGGATAGAAAACAAAAAATATATGACAGTATGGATTTATTTAAACATAGTATGAATAATGGTATTTCTTGTTTAGGTGATGCTTATAAGTATTATCTTTCTTATGAAAAGAATTCGTTATCTATTAGCAAACATTATTTCGAAATAATATTTAAGGAATTATATAATAATTTCTTAGATGATGATGATATAATTAGTCAAAATTTTTTTATAAATTGATTTAACGACGATTTTTAACAGTTTTAGATTTTTTAGATTTTTTAAATTTGTTAGATTTAACATAACCAAAGCATCCTTTTTTGGAATAAAATCCATGCTTTTCAAGACGTTTTTCATTTTTAGCGGTTTTATGTTTTTTAGCTGATACAATACGACCATATTTGTTCATTTTTAAATTTTTTTTGGTTAAACCACCAGATGTTTTATATGCTGTTTTATGCCATACCTGAGCACGTGAACCTACTAACATTTTGTAATTTTTACCTTTAATTTTATAAACTCCTTTCTTGTCTTTCATAGGTTTTTTCATATAACATTATGTGAGAAAAAAAATTAAAAATTACTTGGGTTTACTTGCGTTGTATTATTTGAATTTACAGATTTTATACATTTATTATTTTTATTTGCATTTTTAATAATTCTTGCTATATTAATAGAATTTATATTTTCAGTTGATATTTTATTTTTTAAATATACAGGACATATATTTTTACAATTATATGATTTATTTTGTGTCATATATATTTTAGTTTGTATTATTATTTATAACAGTTTGTAATATAATTTCACCATTTTTTTTTATAATTTTTGTAATTTTTCCATTTTGATTAATAGTAATATTTTCAATAATATCTCCATCAATAATTTTACTAGATTTAGTAGTAGACATAAAATTCATATTATTAAAATTCATATTATTAATATTATTAATATTTACATTAAAACTACCTATATTTGTATTAAAATTTTTAAATATATCATTATTTTGATTTAAAATATTTTTATTACTATCATATAATTTTTTTTTATCTGGATCACCTAAAATTTCATATGCTTTAGATATTTCTTTAAATTTATTTTCTGCAAAAACTTTATTACTTTGATTTTTATCTGGATGCCATTTTAATGCTAAAATTTTATATTGTTTTTTAATTTCATTATGCGATGCTTCTTTTTTAATTTCTAATATATCATATAAATTGTTACTAGACATTTATAATTATATTGTTTAATATAATTTTAAATAAGTAAATTGAACTAATTTAGATATAATATAGAATAATGTAATATGACATCTAATAATAGTTTGATAAATACATATCAAAAAAAATCAGATAAAGAACATGTATTAGATAATCCTGATACGTATACTGGTTCAATGAATTTTACTGAATATGATACTTATATATATGATAATAAAAATGATAAAATAAATTTCAAAGAAATAAATATTATTCCTGGATTATATAAATTATTTGACGAAGGAATTGTTAATTGTCGTGATCATCATATTAGAATGTTACAAGCAATGAATGATTGTAAACCAAATATAATACCATTAACATTTATAAACATTTCTATTAGCGATGATGGTATTATTACAATGATTAATGATGGTAATGGTATTGATGTTGCAAAACATCCAGAATATAATATATGGATACCTGAAATGATATTTGGTCATTTGCGAACTTCTACTAATTATAATAAAAATCAAAAAAAAATTGTTGGGGGAAAAAATGGTTTTGGTTTTAAATTAGTATTAATTTGGTCTGAGTATGGTGAAATAGAAACTATAGATCATGTTAGAGGTTTAAAATATCATCAAGTTTTTAAAAATAATTTAAATATTATCGAAACACCTTCAATAACTAAATGTAAGAAAAAACCATATACAAAAATTGTTTTTAAACCTGATTATAAACGTCTTGGATTAACTAAATTATCTGATGATATGATTTCGTTATTTAAAAGACGTGTTTATGATATTGCAGCAGTTACAGATAAAAAAGTAAAAGTAAAGTATAATGATGAAATAGTACCAATTAATAATTTTCAACAATATGTTGATTTATATATTGGTAGTAAAGATGATACGCAACGAATATACGAAAAATCAAATGATAGATGGGAATATTCGGTTTGCCTAGCACCTAAAGAAGAATTTACACAAGTATCATTTGTTAATGGAATATACACAGGTAAAGGAGGAAAACACGTTGATTATTTACTAAATCAATTAATAAGAAAATTATTAATTTATATTAAAAAGAAAAAAAAAGTTGATGTAAAAATTAGCACTATAAAAGAACAATTAATGATATTTTTAAGATGTGATATAGAAAATCCTGCCTTTGATAGTCAAACAAAAGATTATATGAATACACCTTCTAATAGTTTTGGTACAACTTGTGATATTAGTGAAAAATTTATTGAAAAAGTTGCTAAAATGGGAGTAATGGATAAAGCATGTGCTCTTACAGAAGTAAAAGAAAGTAAAGATTTAAAAAAAACTGATGGTACTAAAAGTAAAAGTATAAGAGGTATTCCTAAATTAATAGATGCTAATTATGCAGGAACTGATAAAAGTAATATTTGTACTATTATATTTTGTGAAGGAGATTCAGCTAAAGCAGGTATTGTGTCAGGTTTATCAAAAGATGATAGAAATGTAATAGGTGTTTATCCAATGAAAGGTAAATTATTTAATGTAAGAGGAGAAAGTTATAAAAAAATTTTAGAAAATAAAGAAATAATGGAAATAAAACAAATTCTTGGTATTGAAAGTGGTAAAGAATATACACAAGATATTATAAATAAAAAATTAAGATATGGAAAAATATTATTTATGACAGACCAAGACTTAGATGGTAGTCATATTAAAGGACTTGGAATAAATTTATTTGATTCAGAATGGAAATCACTAATAAATATACCTGGATTTATTGGTTTTATGAATACACCTATATTGAAGGCGATAAAAGGAAAAAATGAACTTAAATTTTATAATGATGGTGAGTGGAAAATATGGTGTAATAATAATGATGTAAAAGGTTGGAAAATTAAATATTATAAGGGTTTAGGTACATCAACCAGTAAAGAATTTAAAGAGTATTTTAAAAATAAAAAAATAGTTAATTTTATAACATCTGATGTTGATTGTAATAATGCTATAGATATGGTTTTTAATAAAAATCGTTCAAATGATAGAAAAATATGGCTTGAAAATTATGACAGAGAATCTTATCTTGATACAAATAAAAATGAAGTATCATATAAAAATTTTATTAATAAAGAAATGATACATTTTTCTAAATATGATTGTAATAGATCAATACCTAATATTATGGATGGTTTAAAAACTAGTCAAAGAAAAATTTTATATACGGCATTTAAAAGAAATTTAACTTCTGAAATAAAAGTTGCTCAGTTTAGCGGTTCAGTATCAGAAATAAGTTGTTATCATCATGGCGAAAATAGTTTAAATGCTGCTATTGTTGGCATGGCTCAAAATTTTGTAGGTTCAAATAATATAAATTTATTAGAACCAAAAGGTCAATTTGGAACGAGACTTCAAGGTGGTAGTGATTCAGCATCAGAAAGATATATTCATACGAAGCTAAATAAATTAACACGCAATATATTTACTTGTAAAGATGATGGTATTTTAGAATATATTGATGATGATGGTACTTTGGTTGAACCAAGATATTATTTACCAATAATACCAATGATATTAATTAATGGTAGTAAAGGAATAGGAACGGGATTTAGTACAGATATAATGTCTTATAATCCAATAACTATAATTGATTATATTTCAAATTCCCTAAATAATTTAGAAAAACCATTAATTACACCTTATTATAATAAATTTAAAGGTAATATAATTAAATTATCCGAAACAAAATGGTTATTTAAAGGTTGTTATGAAAAAACAAAAAATAAAGAAATTCGTATTACAGAACTTCCAATAGGAATATGGACTGATGATTATAAAAAGTATATAGAAGATTTAATAGATGGAAACAAAAATGTAAAAGGTAAAAAAAAACAAAATATAATTAAAGATTACAATGACATGAGCACAGATATAATTGTTGATATTACTATAATATTTTCAAGTGAAAGTAAATTAAATGAATTAATAAATAATAAATTAGATGATCATTGTAATGAATTAGAAAAAATGTTACGTCTATATACTACACGAAGCACAACAAATATGCATTTGTTTGATGAGAATGAAAAATTAAAAAAATATAAATCTCCAATGGAAATTATTGATTACTATATTAATATACGTTTAGATGGATATATTAAAAGAAAAAAATATCTAATAAAAATTTTAGAACATGAAACAAAAATACTAATAAATAAAGTTAATTTTATTAAAGAAATATTGAATAATACATTGGATTTACGAAATAAAAAAAAAATAGATATTTATAATGTGCTAAAAGATAAAAAATATGATATTATTGATAATGATAATGAATTTAAATATTTGATTAGATTACCAATGGATAGTGTATCAGAAGAAAATATTGAAATTTTAGAAAATAATAAAAACATTAAATTACACGAATTAAATATTTTAAATAAAACAGAAGAAAAAGATATTTGGTTATCAGAATTAAATATTTTAAAAAATGAAATTAAAAAATTAAATGAAAATAAACCAAAAATAAAAAATTAAGTCTTAAATAATTAAAAAAATCTTTGATATTCTAGTTGTTTGTTATCTTTTGTTAAATTTGGTAATTCTATAGGTAAAGCTAAAGTGCTAACATCATTTTTAAATTTCATATAACTCTCAGCTTCCTTATAAACTTGATCAATTGAATAATCTAATACTTTTTTATTAAGATTTAATATTTGTTCTGTAATATTAGTTGGTAAATTTTTTGAATTTTGAAGATATGTACTTCTCATAATTATTTTAAGTTCATCAGTATTTTGTTTATCTATTATAAATTGATTGTTTGATTTTTCATAAACACCATATCGTATTCCATTTTGTAAAATATTTATATTTTTATTTGAAAAAAATATATTAGACAAAGGAGTATTTGACCAATTACCTGTTAATGCTTCTCTAAAGTTAGAATTATCATTCACAGGTATATTATCACTAAGCATGAATACTGCGTTATTCATTATATTTACTCTTCCATTTGTATTAGAACTATTCATTATATAATTAATAATTATAAAAAATTATATTATTTGAAATATATATAATGAATTTTCAAAAAATAGTTATTACTATTGCTGTTATACTTTTAATATTATCATTAGCATTTATTGGAACTGCTATAAATAGTGAAAAAAAAAACATAGTGTATCCTCCGGTAATTGCAGAATGTCCTGATTATTGGAAACATGATATTGAAAATAATAAATGTATTAATGAAAATAATTTAGGTAATGCAGAAGTTAATGAGTTTGATTTAAATATTGTTAATAAATTATCTTTGTGTGATAAATTTAAATTGTCTAAACAATTAAAAATATTTTGGGATGGTATTAGTAATAATGCTAAATTAATCAATAAATGTTAATAATATATAAATATTTTTAATTTGAATATATTAAATGGAAAATATTAATTTTAATAAAATTTTAAATAGAGAAAATATAGAAAATTATATATGTGATATATTAAAAGATTTTGAAATAAATAAAAAAAATTTACAACAAAAACGTGGAATTTATTTATATGGTGATCACGGTATTGGAAAAACTATATTTATAAAAAATATTTTAAAAAAAATGAATTATGATATAATTTATTATGATGCTAGTGATGTTAGAAATAAAAACATTATTGATAATTTGACAAATAATACAATGTCAGATAAAAGTGTTTTAAGTTTATTTAATAAGAAAAAACAAAATATTGCTATAATTATGGATGAAATTGATGGTATGAATAATGGAGATAAGGGTGGAATAAATGCATTAATTAAATTAATTCGCCCAAAAAAAACTAAAAAACAAAAATTAGAAAATATTACATATATACCTATTATATGTATAAGTAATTATCATATTGATAAAAAAATAAAAGAATTAATGAAAGTTTGCACTACTATAGAATTAAAAAAACCAGATAATAATGAAATAAAAAATATAGTTGAATTAATTATGCCAAATATAGAAAAAAGTTTAGTTAGTAATATAATAAATTATGTAAATAGTGATTTACGAAAAATAAAAATTATTTATGATATTAATAATAATAATAAATTAACAAGCAATATAATAAATAATATTTTAATTTCTAAATCTTTAGAAGACGATACAAAAAAAATAACTAAAAAAATTATAGACAACAAATATAATATTAAAGAACATTCAAATATTTTAAATGATACAGATCGAACAATAGTAGGATTATTATGGCATGAAAATATAATAGATAAATTTAATAATATAGATATAGAAGTTTCTTTACCATTATATCATAAAATTTTAGAAAATTTAATTTTTTCAGATTATATTGATAGAATAACATTTCAAAAACAAATTTGGCAATTAAATGAAATGAGTTCTATAATTAAAACATTTAAAAATAATTATATATTTAATACTTTTAATCTAAAAAATAACAATTTAAATAATGTTAGATTTACAAAAATATTAACAAAATACAGCACTGAATATAATAATATAATTTTTATTCAAGATATATGTAATAAATTAGGTTTTGATAAAAATGATACATATTGTTATTTTATCAATTTTAATATAGATGAAGAAATAGATTTATTAAAATTAAACGATATTAATGATTTAGATATCAAAAGAATGTGTATTTTTTTAGATAATATTATTTAAAAATATTCTATATCAGTATCAACATCAGAATCGGATACTTTAATATTAAGTTTTTTTTCGTATTCAATTAATAATACTTTATTTAAACGATTATTTTCTTTTTTTATTTTATTATATTTAATTTTTAAATTATCAATTATTGTTGCCAATTTATTTATATTTTCTTCTTTATTTTTAATTAATGAAATAATTTGTTCATTATCTAAAATAATTTCTTTACCATCATTATTAACCATTGAAATCTTAAGTTGATTGTTTTTAATTTTATCTATTTCTTCATCTTTTAATTTAATGGTTGCTTCTAATTCATTAATTAAAGAAGCTTGTTTTATAACTTGGGTGTTGGTGGTATCCGAATTTTCTGTCAGATCTGTCACCGCACAAATAGTTGTATTATCATTTTTAATTTTATTTATTTCTTCATCTTTTAATTTAATGGTTGCTTTTAATTCATTAATTAAAGAAGCTTGTTTTATAACTTGGGTGTTGGTGGTATCCGAATTTTCTGTCAGATCTGTCACCGCACAAATAGATGTATTATCATTTTTAATTTTATTTATTTCTTCATCTTTTAATTTAAGCGTCATTACTAATTGATTTATATTTGCTTGTTGTTTTTTTAGTAAACCAACAATTTGTTCATTAGTTAAAGGATGTTGTTTGCCATTATTTGTTGTAATACTAATTGTTCCAGAAAAATTTTTTACTAAATTTTCAGAATATCTTCTTCTTTCACGTTCAATATTAAGCATTTGTGTTAAAACATCCGGTTTCATTTCTGGTTTACCCGGTTCATAATTAATAAGTAAACCACCTATTTTGTTCATATAAAAATCTTTAAAATCCTTTTCTTTAACAAACATATCAACTGTTTTATCTGATTCTTTACAAAAACGTTCATCATGATTATCAACTAATAAATGTTTTTTATCAAAAGTATTTTGATTATGTGAAAAAACTAATATAGTTTTAAGTGGATCTAATTGCACAAATGGAACTGTATAATTTTTAAGAAAATGTTTTTCTTCAGCAAGACAAGCAGTATCGTCGTATTTATTATTTAATAATAATTCTTTTTTAAAAGCAAATGTACCGGCTGTTGCATGATTAGGAGAATAAGGACCAAATTGATAAAGTTTATTAATATGTTTAAAATATATATATATTTCACTACTACCCGCACACAATGCAGATGGATTTTTTAAAAGAATTTCTACAGCGTGTGATATACGCATACTAGGATAATAATCATCATCATCCATATACACGATAATATCACCTTTACATTTATCGTGCATAATATTTCTTTTTTTCCCAAGAGGCATTTTTTCATCATACTTATAATATTTAACTTGAGGTATATCTTTTACAAGATCTTCTATTTTATCAGTTCCATCATCAATTATTATCCATTCAATATTTTCTTTTGGATAATCTTGATTTAAAAAACATTTAATCGTATAATCTATAAAAGGGCGTCTATTATAGGTAGGAGTGCATACACTAACAAAAGGTAAGGTATTTTTTTTTTTATATTCATTCAAATATGCATTTTCAAAATTATTTTTTTTTTTACTTTTTTTAGTCATTATTTATTTATAAAAAAAAATATATTTAAGTATTATTAATTTTTTTATTTGATTTATATAAATATTTCATATAAATGAAATGTATATCACACAATAAGACAATATATTTATGCACCAATTAAACCACCATATAAATTGTGTTAATAATTCTATAAAATTGGATAAAAAATTGATTATCATTTGTAATAAATAAATGTATCCAATAATGGATTTTCCACAAGATATATGGATTCATATATTTTCATATTTTCATAGTTGTTATCGAATGACGTCTCATTTTAAGGCAATTTTAAACGATTATAATTTTTATATGGCGAGAAAAAGTATTTTATGTATGAATAGAGCCAAATATAATATTTACAATATATACCGCGAACAAATTACTAATTCATTTTACATGCAAATAATCTTGTTTGACAATACAAATAAATCATCTAAATACTATTTGACACTTAATCGTAAAACCGCATGTCAAAAAATCTTGAATGATTTCGAGCAAATATTCAAAGAATATAGAAGAACCGAATTACAATTTTTACGAAACCTAACATATTAAATTAATATTAGTAAATCCGTATTCTACAAGACGGACAAATAATTTTATAAGAAACACGTGTTGATTCTATGCGGTGCATTTAACCGATGCTAACATAATTAAATATATTACTGATACAGGTATACTATATTTTTTAGTTAAATGTGTTAATGCACTTAAAATACACATAAAACCATATATATATGGAAATAAATCTAAATTATTAGTAAATATTTTAGTTAATTTTTTTTTATCTGAAATACCTGGACGAAAAGTAAAAGTAAATAAAAATATAAAAAATAAACTAACTACTAAACCAGTACTTAAAACCGCAGATGGTCCTAAAAATGATACTATCCAAAATAATATATTATATGGTGGTTCTGCCAGATAACTTGTATAAAAATAAAATATAATAAATAAGCTACATAATAGAATTAATAAACATATTGGAAAAAACCAAACCATGAATGTTAACGGTAATAAATTAAATATTAACAAAAGTAAAAAAAAAGAAATTAGTAGGATAGATAAAAATTGAATCAAATATGAACAACCATCATTTTTAGTTACAGATCCAAATTTTTTAAATATATCTAATAAAACTTCACGATATTTTATCATTATTACAGCTACAGACTTACCAATCCAGTTTGTAAATTTACTTGGAATATCGTCTTTATTATTTATCATATTATAAGGAAATTGGTCTTTCATTGAGTCTTTCATTGAGTTTTTCATTAATTCTAAATTATAATTTCCGTTAAAATCTTGTTCAATTCCATATAAAATTTTATCTATAGGAAATAATAATTTTCTTTTATCTTCTTCAAAACTTGTATAAAAAATAAAATTACATCCAACTAATATTAATAAAGATGTAGTTATAATATTATAACCACAGCTAGAAAAAAATTTATTCCAATTATCTTCTTTATTATTATTTTTTTTTTTCCTTTTATTTTTTTTTTCTTGTATTGAATTTGAGTTACCGTTCATATATATATGATTATATATAAATTACCTTGAAAATTTAATACTAGCGTTTCCAGACATAAACGATAAAATATTATATCTTTCTTCAAATATTTCTAAATTATAACTATATTCATATAATTTCCATATAGGTTTTTGTGTTCCAATAACATTATTATTAGAATCTCTTATTTCATATATATCAACATTGTAAGAAGGATCAATATTTGGTCTTAAAACATCATATTCAAATTCAATATTTTTAAATTTACTTAAATTAATACCTCCATTTGGTTGAAAATCATTATAATCTGTTTTAATACCAAAATTATAAAAATATAATCCTTCGGGAGCACTACCACTCGTTCTTACATATTTTTCAATATAATTATAAATACCTTCATCTAATAAATTTTCTCTATATTTGCCATCAAGAATAATACCTAATGATTTAAGAATATTTTTTTCATTATCTGGCACATAATCACCTGTTATTAATATACCAGAAGGTGTGCCATCACCATCAGTATCTGGTGTTATTCCATCACCGCCTAAGCCGTCCCATAGTTTTATTGTTTGACTATTTGGATTTTCTGCTGAGGTAGGGTCTGGAGAGAAAATATCTACAGGTATAAAATCATATGCCCAATTTGTATAATTTGACCATTCATTTCTTAAATAAATATCATTTCTTTGAAAATACCACATATAATTAGCTACTAATCCATTACTATCTATTTTTGTTTTTTGTGGTCCAATAATATTATTAATACTATAATTATGTACTTGTTTTATAAGATAATCATGTGAATTAGAAGCAAATACTTTTACTTCATCCTCGGTTAAAAAAGCATAAGTGCTTATCAAATGTATATCACTGTTCCAATCGGTTCTTTTATCTGTATAATTACTTAAACTTATATCTGGTGGAGGATGAATAAATTTATAAAATTGTTCGTCTTCATTGTTAAAGTCTGGTTGATGATAAAAATTATTTTCATAAATATGAAAATGTTCACCACTTAGGGTTTGTACAATATTGGTAGAATCATTATAATCATTCAATAACGTTGAATTTGTTTCTCTAATAACAAATAATTCTTTAACTGGTCTAATATCTATTTCTATATGTAGTTCATTATATTGAAGAGCTACAAGAGGAAACGCCATTTTAGATGAAAGAGTAAACCAAATATTTAAAGGTATATATAATTTTCTTGCTCTAATTGATGGTTCTGGAATTTTATTTGGATCACTCGAAACATATGCGTTAGGATATTGATTAATATTATTTGATTTTTCACTATTAGCAGGATCATTAAATTCAGCAATATTACCTGTCATAAGATAATAAAGTTTTTTTTTAGATTCATCAAAATCTCTTTCAACCATATTTACAAGATATTGTCCTGTATATTCTTGTATAACTTGACCTCCTATTGTAAATCTAACACGTTCAATCATTTGTGTTCCTAAATTTTTAATCCATTTAAATTCATAAGGTCTCCATAAATGCTCAACTACAGCACTATCGTTACTAGTTGGTGGCTTAATTGGACTCCAAATATGTGGAAGTTGAATAACAAGATATGTATCCATTAATAAATCACCATATCTTGGAACTTTAAAATCAAAATGAGTTGATGAACTCATATTTAACATTTTATTTCCTTGATAATCTATTCTAAATTTTTGTAATCCAAAATTAGTATGTTTGGCATATGTACTTTTAAACATAGTTTTTGTTGGATTACCATTTAGCATTATATTTTGATTTCCATAAGAAACTAAATTTAGTAAACCTCCCGGCATAATATATATAAAGTATATTTTATTTAACTTATTAAATTTTAATAAATACTTATTATAAATAGTATGGATAACATAAAATTTAAAACATTCTCATTTACTATTATTAGTATAATAATATGTATTCTACTTACGTCTTTAATAATATTTTGGATTTCATTAAAATTTCCAATCAGTATAAAAAGTAGAAATAGTAGTAAAAAAATAACTAGTTATTTTAAAAATAATAGTAGTATTTCTAATGTGAATAATACTAATTATAATTTAAATGACTATTATGTTAAATCAGCTTTTAATTGTTGTGCTACAGGTTCTTTAAAAAATAGTTTTGTACATATAAATGCTCTTGAAACTTGTATTAAACAAGGGGTTAGATGTTTAGATTTTGAAATTTATTCATTAGATAATAAACCAGTAATAGCAATATCTTCAACAAATAGTTATTATATTAAAGAAAGTTTTAATCATATAGATTTTACAGATGCTTTAATACATATTTCAAATAGAGCTTTTTCAGGTTCTTATTCTCCAAATCCGAATGATCCTTTAATTCTTCATTTTAGAATAAAAACTAGAAATAAAGAAATACTTAATAAAATGGCAAATAGTTTATCACATAAATTAGGTTCGCGATTATTAGGTAGAAATTATAGTTATGAAAATAATAGAAAAAATCTAGGTAAAACTTCATTAAAAGATTTACTGGGAATAGTAATAATTATAGTAGATAAGTCATATATAAGTTCAAATGGAACTAAATTAAATGAATATGTTAATATTTCAAGTAACTCTCCATTTATGAGATGTATTCCTTTTCACGATGTAAAATTTTCACATGATATTGAGGAATTAATTAATTACAATAAACAAAATATGACATTATGTCATCCTGATATAAAAGTGAATATAGAAAATCCAGATTCAAGAATTGCAAAAAATACAGGATGTCAATTTATTGCAATGTCATTTCAAAATATTAATAATAATTTAAAATTTTATAATAAAATGTTTGAAGATGAAGGTTCTGCATTTATATTAAAACCAGATAATTTAAGACATATTCCAAAATTTATAACTAAACCAGAAAAACCTAAAAAAGAACTTTCTTATAGTGAAAGAATAATTAATGAACCTTCTTATTCTTTTAAAATATAATATTATATATAATGAATAATAAAGAAACAATTCAATTAAAAAAAAGTATTGAAAAAGCAGAACAAATAAAAACTAAAAACTTAATAAAAAAAAGAAAAATAACAGATGTTATGATAATTATAGAAAATTTTATAAAAGATAAAGAATTGATTTGTTATGGAGGTATTGCGATTAATAATATATTACCTAAAGAATTACAATTTTATTCAGATGACTTTTATATACCAGATTATGATTTTTTTTCTACAAAACCACTTCAAGATGCGAAGACATTAGCAAATAAAATTTATAGAGCAGGATTTAATGATGTTGAAGCAAAAGTCGGTGTTCATGAAGGAACATTTAAAATTTTTGTAAATTTTGTTCCAGTTGCTGATATTACATATTTACATAAAGATATATTTATTAATTTAAAAAAATCATCTAGAATTTTAGATAAAATACATTATGCACCACCGAATTATTTAAGAATGTCAATGTATAATGAATTATCACAACCTCAAAATGATCCTAGTAGATGGGAAAAGGTATTTACCAGATTAAAATTATTAAATAAACAATATCCTATTTTAAATTATGATTGTGATTTACAATATTTTCAAAATAAATTTGAAAGTAATGATAAAAGTTTATATAATATTGTAAAAAATTTACTTATTGAAGAAGAAGTTGTATTTTTTGGTGGTTATGCTTTTAATTTACTAAGTACTCATATGTCAAAAATAAAAACAAAAAGACATTATATTGATAATCCTTATTTTGATGTTTTATCTAAAAATCCAAAAAAATGTATTAAGAAAATAAAAGATAAGTTAAAAAGTAATAATATAGATAATATAATTACCACCAGTATTAAAGGAATACAAGATGTATTACCCAAACATTATGAAATTAAAATTAATGATATACCAATTTGTTATATATATATACCTAATAATTGTCATAGTTATAATACTATTAAAATGAATAATAAAATAATTAAAATAGCTACAATTGATACTATTATTGGTTTTTATTTAAAATTTTTATATATAAACAAACCATATTACAATAAATACAGATTGTTATGTATGGCACATTATTTATTTAAAGTTCAATTAAAAAATAAAAATAAACAACAAGGAATATTAAAAAGATTTGTTTCAGAATGTTATGGAAAACAAAAAACTATACAAGATATACGTAAAGAAAAAAGTATAAACTATAAAATATATTCTAAAAATAAAAAAAGTAGAAAATTTTTATATAGTTATTTTAGATATAATCCAAGTAAAGTATTAAAAAAAACAAAAAAAAATAAAAAAATAAAAAATAAAAAAATAAAAATATAATATATGTATTTTAGAATAATTTTAGTTTCTTTAATTATATTATGGTTATTTAATAACAATAATATAATAGAAGGTTATGAATCATATACTAGTTGTATTGAACAAGGGTATCCAAAAAATTTTTGTTTACACGTTCCAGTTCAATCCATGATTTATAGTAATAATTTTAAAAAATGGAAACCAAAATATAAATAAAAATAACATAAAAATTATAATATATAATTTTTATGGAAGAAAGACCAACCTGGAAAGAATATTTTAAAGATATTGTTATATTAACATCTAAACGTTCACCTTGTAAAAGATTACAAGTTGGATGTTTATTAGTTAATAATAATAGAATTATATCACAAGGTTATAATGGATATTTGCCTGGTGCTGAACACAAACAAATAATGCGTAATAATCATGAAGTAGCTACAATTCATGCAGAACAAAATTCAATTACAGATTGTGCTAAAAGAGGTGTAAGCTGTAAAGACAGTATTGCATATATTACACATTATCCATGTTTAAATTGTGTAAAGTTATTATCTGCTTCAGGTATAAAAGAGATATATTATATTGAAGATTATAATAATGATGAGTTAGTTAAATATTTCGCTGAACAAGGAAATATTAAAATAATAAAATTAGATACTAAAATAATCAATTAAATAATTAATTAAATAATAACTAGTTGCAAATAAAAAACTATTTGCAATAAAACCATTTAAATTTAAATTTCCATCTTTATGATAAAAAAAAGGAAATATTTTTAAAAATAAATTTTTAATTACTGGTAATTGAAATATAAAATATAAAACAGAGAGTAGTATAGGCGTTTGTAATTGATTATATATTTCATCTGTTTTATTATTAACTTTTTCATTTTTAATATATTCATTAATAATATTATTTTTATTTATATCTTGTTCTATATAATCTTCGCTATTACCTGGTATAAAATTTTGTTGAATATTTTCATCTTGTGTTAAATGATTCTGATTTTGTGGTATATCCCTAGAAGGTAAGTTTAATGTACCATTAGAAACAGCATTTTGTATACTTGTAACAAAGTCATTTAAATTAATATTTTGTTCATTTTTATTTGTTTCTTTTAAATCATTTTCTCTTTGTTCTTTTATATCATTAATAGGATTTTCTATTATTTGATTTTTTTCGCTCGTATTTAAAGTAACATTATTTTTATCAGCTTGATTAGAAACAGGTAAATCATCTAAATTAGACGTCATTTAATATAATACTAAATTTTAAAAATATATTAAAAATATTACGCAAAGCTTACTTGTTTTTTATTTTTATCATCACACTTAACAGAGTGTTCATTAAATTTATAGCATTTATTATTATATTTATAAATATTATTATTAATTTCTTCAAAAGGTGGTGCTTGAAATAATAAACAATTTCTAGCTTCACAAGATTTTCTGAATAAACTAGTTAATCCAATACCTAAAATAATTGATAATATAATTCTTCCTATATCTGTTTTCATAGATTTTATTATATTAGTAATCATTATATATATATTAATTTATTATTTTTAACTTTGTATTGGTATATTCTTAACATTTTTATTTGAACAACTAACTTCTAAAGGTTTAAAACTAAAACAATTATCTGCTTTATCTTTATATATTATTTTGTCAACATTATCTGGTGTTGGATATACATAAATAATTGTTGGAGAAGGTGTTAATAAATATACATATAATAAACCAATTAAAACACTAATAAGAAATACTGGAACTGATATATACTTTAAAAACATTATATAATATAGACATTTTTTAAATATTTAGTTTTCTAAATATAACATGTCTAATGTATATGGTAATTGAATAATTTTATTATTATCATCATCATCTTTTATAACATTAAAATATGAATATTTAAGGTTTCTAATTTCTTTATTTAGAGGTAATATATCCGTTTTATAAATACTTATAATGTCATCTATTAATTGTGTGTTTTTAGTTTCCATGTATTTTTTTTCTAAATCTGTAATTTCTAAAATTTTATTGTGAAGACTAATTTTATTTTTTTTTAATAAATTATTTTTTTCAATATTATTAACTATATTTATGTAATCTTTTTTAACAATTATTAAATAATTATTTAATTCATTTAATTCAATTTTCTTTTCATTAAATTTATTAATTGCATCTTTTTCTTCTATAAATTTAAATAAATAATCTAATTTTGTTTTCATTATTTCATTTTTAATTAAATTTATTTCATCTTCAACATCTGTCTTTTCATTTTGAATATTATAATACGTGTTTTTATCAATATTAATATTAAGATCACATTTATTTTTAGCATTACATAATGCAATTAATTTTTTATTTGTAATTTCAAAAATAGTTCCTCCAATCTTATTACAATTAATACATTTAAATTCTAGATTTTTAAATTCTTTTTGTTTCTCTTTTTTTGTTAGAGTATTTTTATTTGATATTTTTTCTTTTTGTTTTAAAATGATATTATCGTATTTTTCTTTTAATTTATAAAAATTATCTATATCATTCATTATATATTTATAATTATATAAATTTAAACATATCTTTTAAGCATTTCTAACTCTGGATTATTTTCTATAGTAGGTAAATTAGAAATTATATTAAGATTATTTTTATCTCTAATTGCTGATAAATATTGTAATTTAGATATAATATATTCTTGTTTCTTTTTTTGTTTTTTTTGTTTTTCTTCAACGCTCATCTTACCTTTATATTTATAAAAAAGAATACCGAATAAAATTCCTAAAAAAAATAATGTCATAATAATATTAAAAAAAAAATTAAATCTTTTTTCTTTTATCCTATTAGTTTCTCTCAAAGAGCAATTAATAAAATACTTAACACCAGGTTCACACAAAACAGGTGATTCGTTATTCATTAACTAATAATGCTATATTTTTAAAATAAATTATACATATTATTTATAATGAGTAACAAGATTCCTAATCCATCAGCAGGATTAATATTGTTTTTTATATTAACAACTTTATATTTTCCTATGAAATATTATGCTAAAGAAAATAAAAATTTGATATTTTATATTTATTTAGCAATATTAATAATAACACAAGTATTTGTTAATTTAGATTTAAGTGAAAAAATTTGTGGAAATACTCAACCATTATTAGCAATATTAGTTACTATAATACCTTGGATTCTAATTTTTGGAGTTTTTATTTTAATGGTAATATCTTTTCCTGGTTGGTTAAAACCTTTTGCTAGTACTTTTGGATATGCGGTTATTAAAATATTAGGTGTCTCTAGTTTGATAAGAAAAATTTTTAAAGAGAAAACAATAGTTGATGACATATCAAGCTTAAATAATAATGAAAAGGTTATTCAATCTTCTTTAGCACAAATATATGAAAATGAATCTTTATTAATAAATGAAATATCACCAAATAATTTTGAAGAATTTTGGAATACGTCTAATATTTTATTTAAAAAAAATGTTTTTAACGATGAAAAATTAAAATTAAAATTTGAACAATTTGTAAATATTAAATACTATATTTCAGAATATATATGGTATATGTTATTAGGTAGTTTGATTACATCCGCAAGTTATAATTTTATTATTAACGCTAGTTGCAAAAAATCATTAACTAATTTAAAAAATAATGAAAAAACATACACAGAAAAAAAACAAGAAGATGTATATTATGGTTAAATATTATTCAATTAATTTAGGATATGTTAAATAACATAACACTGTAAAATATGATATTATAGCTAAACATATTGAAACAAGCCAGATAGGTATAACAGTTTTTTTTTTGTATCCAATTCCAAAATTTCTTAAACTCCCGTCATCATTATATACAAAAGCTGGTTTTAAAATAACAACAACAGAATAAAGAATTATATAAATAATAATTGTTATAGTTGTAATATTACGTCTAACATAGTTTCTATTCATTATTATAATATTAAAGATTTTTTTTTTATTATTTTATATTATTTATAACACATATGTATTTATAAATAATAAATTTTATTATCATATATCTAGAAGCAACAAAAATATATGCTACATAATATTTTAATAATATTCATCTCCATCTAAATTTCCATAATCATCATCCTCTCCTAAATGATTTAAAGAATATTCTTCACTTTCTATTTGTTCTCTAGTAAAATTTTCATTTGTCATTTCCATTGCTAATATATCACTATTTACATCATTTGTAGATTCACCTAATTTAGCATCTAAAATCATTTGTTGTTCCATTATTTTTTTTTCTTCGTCATAAGTTTTAGCTTCATATACGCGTAATCCTTTTTGTAATCCTTTACTCCATTTACCTAATTTATTATTTTTAAATAAATTTTCAATTTCACGTTCTTCTGTAGTCATATTTTTAAGTGTTTCTACAATATTATCTTTTTCTTTTTCTTTTTCTCTATAAATTTTATTCATAAGCATTTCATAACTATAATTAATTTTATCTTTATCATTACATATAATTTTAATTATTGCAAGTATTAAGTTAGCAACATTTTTATTTAATGAACTTTTTTCACTACTAATAACATAACTTACATCATCTTCCTCTTCTTCACTTGAATATTCTATATTATAAAGTTCTTCATCATCTAATATATTTATAAATTGTATTATAATAGAATAAAAATAAAAGATAAATAAATGTTCACATATGTCATTATTAAAAATTGAAAAAAAGTGTGTATCATTATCAAATGTAGAAGAATAAAAATATGTATTTTGAGCTAATTCATTTATAATATTAAGTTTTGGTATTATTTTATTAAATAGTAATTCTATTTTATCATCGTGATAAAATTGTTTTAGACTTTTGTAATAGTTAGATATAAATTTATATATATCATTATTATGATTTACTGATAATTTCCAATGATTAGGAATATTAATTTCGGAATAGTCTATTTTATTTAAAATCATGTTAGGATAAACGATACAGATATCTCTAAAAACATTTTTAATAAATTCAATAGAAGAAAAAGTGCTATTATCTTTATTAATTATATTTTTTTCTTCATCTGTTTCTTTATTTATATTAAATTTCATAATATTTTTAATACAATCAATAATACTATCATTTTTTTTTATAGTTGTGTTATCTTTTAAAAAATTAATAATAATATCCTTCATCTTACTATTTTCATTATTTAAAACAAGTTTTATATTTTTCATTTCTTGTGTATATTCTGTTAAATTTGAATTATCATAGGAGTCAAGCATCGAAAACATATTATTTATAAATTCATTTGGTAATAATGTTTCATCAACATTTTGTAAAATATTTTTGTAAGTTTGTATGTTGCTTATAGTAACATTTGTAAAGTTAACTTTTAAAATATTTTTTTTATTTATAATATTAATTAGTTGTATAAGATTTTCTTTTGAATAATTTACACCATTCTCCTTTAAAATAGAAATATTTTTTTCTATAGAATTATTTTTGTTATAATTTTCTGGTTTTTGTAAACATACTGAATAAAAAACTGGATCTATTGGAAAGTCAGTATTAAAATTACAATGTGTAATAAAAGCTTGATATATAGTTTCTTCTGAGTATTCATGTTCTAATTTAGGAATTATATTTTTAGTATTTTCAGGAGAAAAAATAAATGGAGGTTTTGATAAATTATTAATATCATCTAATAGATCTTCCATGTAAGCATTATTATTATTATAGTTAATTATTTCAGGTTTTATATTACTAAAATACTCTAATGAATTTAAATTATTTTCATTACAACAAGCATTTTCTAAAAATGGTTGTTTTGAATTAGTTAACAATATTGTATTTTTTTTTATAATAATATTTTGTATTACTTCCTGTATTTTTAATGTATATAAAATAATTTTACCACGTATAATTTGTAATTTTTCATGTTGTTTTACTGAATTTTTTTTAATATCTTCTTTTAATTCAATAACAAATTCTTTAGTAATATTATTTACATTATCTAATTTAACATTTGTTAATACAGGTAAAAAACTATGCCAGTTAATAAAATTAATATTTTCTTCATCATCAATATCAGGTTTTACTTTAAAGTATTCTATTTTATCAATTATTTTTTTTCTAATAGATGGATTAACAATAATAAATTTTTTTATATTATTTAACATTTCATCTATTATTTTTTTTTCATTCATATTTTTAATAGAATCCCAAGGTTCTATGGAGCTTTTAATATTATTTATAACACACGCAACAAATTTTATACCTAATATTTTTTCTTCATCATTTTCTAGAGGATAGCCTTTAAAAGAACTTTTACATCCAGGGAATTGTTTGTTAATTTTAATACTTGGTATATTAGTTTGTATTATAATAAGTAAATAAGATAAAGTAAAAATTATTATTTGTTTTTTTTTATATTTTTCATAACTTGCGTATTTTTTTTTTTTCTTGCTTGTTTTTATTAATTTTTGCTTCATATAATTTTTTACTTGGAATTATTTTAGAATTTTCAGAGTTTGATATAACATTAGCTATTATAAATTCCATATTTTCGTTACTAATAATAATACCAGTAAAATTAGTAAACGCATTAACAACTGTAATTATAATACTAGCTAATGGAGAATCATAAACTTTATTAATTTTAATTTCTTTTTCTTGTAATATTTCATTAGTTTTAATTCTAAAACCTTGTTCATCATAATCATCCTGATTAGAAAAATTGATTGGTACAATATTGTATCCACTATGTTTATCTATCCAAAAAGCTTCATCATCACTTATTGTTCCTTGTTCTTTACATATTTTATCAATAGTATCAAGATAAAGTTTACTATTATTTGTATTGAACGCATCTGATAGTTTTTTAATAAATAATGGTAATAATTTAACATTTGTTGTAATACAATATAACCACATACTATCTTCATTTTCGGAAATATAAGCTTCTCTTGTATATAATTGAATAAATTTTTTTATGTTGTCATATTTTTTAATAATATCACTTTCACCTAATATTAAACTTGCTATTTTTTGATACGGAGATATATTTAAATCATTAATTTCTAATGTTCCAGCAATTAATCGTTTTTCTTTATTATACTTTAGATTCTTTATATTAACAATTTTTTTATTTTTTTTTATATTTTGTAAAGCTTTATTATATTTATTATTAATAATTTTATTAATTTCTTCTTTACTATAATCTAAATTAGAATCAAATTCATTTAATATTTCTTTATATTTATTTATTTGTAATGTATTACTTATATTTTCACAATTATTATTTTTGGTAATACATTTTAAATTTGAATTACATATATCATTATTATTAATATTTTTATCTTGAATCCACGTTTTATCTTGTCTTTTAAAATATATAACATTATTGTCGGTTTCTAATATTGCATATTCACCTTCTTCAACAAGTCTTTCTTTATTAATTATAGCAGTAGCTTCTCTTATTGAATCTTTTTCATTTAATCCATTAATTTCTTGTAATTTTTGTGATAAGAATTCAATTTTAATTTTATAATCTTCAATAATTTCATTAATATAATCATATTCATTAATTAAATCATAAAATGTTTTATCATACTCTTTATCATAATAAATATCTATTCCATTATCATTTTCTAAATCTTCCATAGTAATATATTTTTTTGTAATTATATAATTGTTACACTCATCTTTAATTTCTTCTTTTTCATTAATTAATGAATTAATATCCAGAATATTATTAGTTAGTTTTAATTTAATTGTTAAAATACAGATTGCCATATTATATAAATTACAATTATCTAATTTAGACATACGTGATAATATTTCTTCATTTGTTAAACTGTTATCATTTGGAATATTATAATTTTCTAATATATCATTAAATATTTTTTCATTACTTTTAATAATTGAATGTAGTATTATTTCATGTTCTTGAGAATTAATATACATATTATTTAAGTTTCGTATATTTTCAACATAACGTTTTTTATATTCTATTGTTTTTTCTTTAATAAAATTTACAAATTCAACATATTGCATATAAGAAATATCATTTGAATATATCATAAACGGTTCTAAATAATTAACAATATCGTAAACAGTCAACTTTTCTGTTACATTTTTTTTTATTAAATTAAACAATACTCTTGTTTTTGGTATTATTGTATTTAAAAACTTTTCATATAGTAAATTTTTTTCTAATTTACTGTTTTGAATTATATCAGAGTCTATTGTATATTCTGTAATATTATTAAGATATGTATTTTTATTAAACTCTAATGGTTTATCAATATCAGTAATTATTTCGGTATTAACATTAGTTCTTTTATTTAATATTTTCCATAATAATATAAAATTTAAATTTAAATTTGCTCTATGTAGTATATTTGTTTTAGGTAAATTAATATGAGAAAAATTTAATACTTTAATGGGAAGAGTAATAAAAGATTTAATATCTATTTTATCATTTTTTTTAAGTCCCATTGAATATGTTTGTAATACAAATTTTTTTCTAATTACATTTTTATTTTCTACTACATTACTGTAAAAATCATCAAAATTATCAATTAATGCATTTAAAGAAGTATTTATTTCTTTTGTAGCAATAATATTCTCTTTATTTTTTGAATATTCAAATGGAATATAATGTTCATTAATTTCTTGTAAAAAAGAATTATATTTATTTGGTGCATCTTGTGATTTATTTTCCATAAATTTGTCATTTATTTCTTCCATATTTGATAAGCTATCGACTAATTCTGTTTGAATAATATATTTACTATCTTCGTCATCAATATTACTATTATATATTTTTTTTATATTTTTAGTTACAGGTATTAACCAATATAATTTTTGATTTAAATTTTGTAAAGAATTTACTAAAGGTTTATATTCAGAACCTTTTTTAATAAATGAAGAAACATTATTATTTTCATCAAATATAGAATATTCTTTTCTTAATTGAACATATCTATTAATCATTATATGAAAATTATTAATTACACTTTGTGTTCTATTAATATTTGGTATATTAGATAAAAAATCATTTAACATATCATTAGTTTGTTTATCAATATTGTATATTTTTTTAAATTCCGGAATATTTATAACTTGTGTTATTTCATCCAAATCTTCACCAAAAGAAATTTGATCTGCTTCAAATAATTGTTTATCTATATCTTCATTTAAACTAATACTAGGTTTTTCTTCTTCTTCTTCTTCTTCATCTTTTGATTCTTCATCTTTTGATGTTTCTTCAATAACTTGTTTTTTTATATTTAAAGGTGAATTTCTAATAGTAATTTTTTTTATTGGTAAATCAATTGGTATACCTTTATAACCAAAATCTATATAAATAATATCATTATTTGTTGTTTTTATTTCAATTTGATCTTCGTCTAAATTAGTTATTTCTCCAGTAATAATCATAGGTATATTTCCATCAAATTGTATATCAATCCATACACCTGGTATTAAACCATTTTGTTTTGAATAACTCTTTTCTTTTTCACGATATAAGATATTTATATTTGTTATTTTATCATTCGATAAATAACCTTCATCGTTGATAAATAATGTTTCTTCATCATTATTTTCTGATACTAAAATTAATTTTTTTGTATCAATATATTTAACAAAAAATTTAACATTATGAAATATATTATCTTTAATTGCTTCAAAATCGATAATGTCTCCCAATTGTATATTTATATTTTTTTTTGATGTTTCTTCCATTATCTTATATTTATAGTAGAAATTTATATTAGTAATATCTTTAATTATTTAATTTTAATATTTCATAGTAAATATATAACCCATAAAAATTTTTAGATACTAAATCTAGTAAATTATAACTAACATTTTTTAAATTTGGTGAAAAAGTTGCGGCTACTCCATATAAACTCCATACTATTAATAAAAATAAAAATAAATTTTTTCCTTGTAAAGTTTTAATAGCATAATCTTTATAAATTATTTCAAAAGATTTAAAAAAGAAAACAAAACCCAATGGTATAGCAATATATTTTGATAATATGTTTATTTCACCAAAATATCCAAATATTAACATTAGTAAATTAAAACTAAATATTGAAAAAATTTGCCTTTTATTATCACTTAAAAACTTTTTTGTTGTAATAATTTCTTTATTAAAAGTAATATGTTCTTTATATTTCATAAACATTATTGTAGAAAGTAACATAATAGGTGTTGTTATTACCCAATCAATATATCTTCTTGAAGTCATTTTATTAATATTTAAAATAGCATATGCAATCCATATATAAAATATCATTTCTACTAATTGAACAATTGTTTCTAATGCTAAAATATCAGATAATATTTTATCTTTTTTTGAAATAGTAATAAAAAAAGCGTGTAATGGTATTATACTTGTTATAAATTGCATTACTAAAGATAACCAAATTGTTCTTTCAACTAATTCTTTTGTAAAAATCATTTATAAATATATATCATATTATTTAAAATTTGAAGCAATTTTTTTATATATTTCAATACCTTTATCACAAACATTAGTTAAAATTTCTATAATATTATTAGTATTATTTTTATCTGTAAAAGCAATAGTAATAGTACTATTACTATCATGTGGATGAATTTTATTAAAACTACAAAATGATAAAATACCACTAGGATTATTTTTAGGATGTTTATAAAATGTATTATATAATATAATTTCAATTACTTTACCTAATGTATAATCTTCATTTTCAAGTGTAATATCGTAACAATTATCTATCGTATTGTTTGATTCATTAATTAAATAATTTTTGCTTTGTAAATCTTGATTAAACTTTTCTATTTTATTTATCATAATATCACAAGCTTTTATAACAATAGTATTATTATCGTATTGTCCAATTGTTTCTATTTTAAAATTAAATGAATCTTTAATAAATATTCTTTTTGCGTCTAAATTATACCAATCATTTTTTAAATTTTCAATTTCTTCTTTATCAATATCATTATTATTGGTTAATTCTTTTAATTTTTTATTCCATTCATCGTTTATTTTAATTTTATCAAGTGTATTAGAAAAGCAACAAGTAGATACAACATTAAAAGCACTATCTTCTTTTGCCATACCAATATCAAATTTGGCATTAATATTTATTTCTTCACCAAGTATATCATCAGAAATTTTAGGTCTTAAATTAATAATATCAATAAAATTATTAGTTATTGAATTTGGAGGAAATATTTTTTTACTTTCGTTTGAATTTAAATAAGTGTTATTTTTAATGTTTTTAATTTTAAAATTTTCAGTAGTAACATATATCATTTTTTCTTCATTATTTATAACATTTAACTCAACAATGTAATCTTCTTTTGGAAAATTTAAATCATTTATGTGTATTGGAATACAACTAAATCGTTGTTTAATTAATTCATTATTCATCCGTGAAGTATTAGTTATAATATCTAAATTATTTTTTTCGTAAGGAGTAGTTCTAAATACAATAATAGGAATTTCAGATAAAATTACACGTCTAATTGAATTTGCTATACTCACATTTACATTACTTAATTTAAAATTTAATTCATCTTCATTCTGTTCTATAATAGATACAAGTGGTTCCATCATTTATTATATGTTTATAATAAATAATTAAATCAATTTATATAAATATTAATTATTTTAGTTTAAAAATTTAATTTAATAAAGTAAATAATGAGTATGATTATTTATTATAGTAATTATTGTGAACATTCTAAAAAATTAATACAAAAAATATCACAATCACAAATTGTAAATGATATGCATTTCATTTGTATTGATAATCGTATAAAAAAATCGAATGGGACTACAAATATTATACTTGAAGATGGACAAGAAATATTACTACCACCAACAGTTAACAAAGTACCAGCACTTTTGCTACTTAATAGAGGTAATCGGGTAATATTTGGAAATGAAATAGAAGAACATATACAACCAATAAATAAAAATATTGAAAATAAGGCTAGTAATTTTAATGGTGAACCAAATTCTTATTCTTTGGCTTGTAATACTTTTGGTGTTATTTCTGATAATTATAGTTTTTTAGATCAAGATTCTGATGAGTTGTCTGCAAAAGGAAATGGGGGTATGAGACAACAACATCATTATGTTAGTTTAGATTCAGATTATACTATTGAAACTCCACCAGATAATTATACTCCAGATAAAGTTGGTTCAAATACATTAGAGAAATATCAACAAGAAAGAAATAAAGATATTAAATAATTTAAAAAAATAATATTATTTAATTATTATGGATCAATCATATATATTAAAAACTTTTAATGATCATTTTATTGAATTAATTCAAGATGTAATTAAAGTATTTCCTGATAATACTGATTTAGTAACTTTAAAAAATACTTTTATCACGTTTCGTAAAACAAATCCAAAATTAATTCTTGAAGTTTTTAAAACTTATGTTACGGATAAATATAGTAATGAAATAGATTCTAATAATATTAGTTTTTTTATTAATAAAGATTATAATAATGATTTACAAGATACAGGCAATTCATCAATTATTTTAGAAAAAATAAATAAATTACGAGAACCAGTTAGAAATATGGGTAATGAAAATCAATTAAAAGTTCTTAAATATATTCAAAACTTAAAAAAATTATGTGAGTTATATAAAAATAATTAATATAAAAATAAAAGTTATAAAATATATTATGAATTATGAAAATTTTTGTAAAGAAAATGATATTTCATTAAATAATAATATTTTTAATGAAAATAGTAAAAATTTAAATGATGATGTATTAATAAATTTAAGAAAAATAATTTATGATTTTACATGTGATTTATTAATTACTTTTCCAGAATTAAAAAACAATTTAGATAAAAATTTATTATTTATAGTAAATAATAAAGATATTAATTATAACACTGATTTAGAAAATGTTTTAATTAAAATAAAAGATTATTGTTTATCAAAATATCCAGAAAAATTTTTTGATATTTTATATCAGAATGAAAGTATATTTACTCAAGAGGAAGAATTATTATTATTACCTAATATAGATTTTAAAATACTTTGGAAAGAAAATATTTCTGATAGAACACGTGAAACAATTTGGAAATATTTACAATTAATATTATTTACAATAATTTCTGATATACCAGACAGTAGTTCATTCGGCGATACAGCTAAATTATTTGAGGCTATAAATGAAGATGAATTTAAAACAAAAATAGAAGAAACTATTAATGAAATGCATAGTTGTTTTGATATTAGTGGTGCTACAGATTTTTCAAATATAAATATGAATGATTTTCCAAATGCTGATACAATAAATGAACATGTTTCAAGTATGATGAATGGTAAATTAGGAAATCTTGCAAAAGAAATAGCAGAAGAAACAGCAAAAGACATTAATATTGATATGGAAAATCAAAATAATGTAGGTGATGTATTTCAAAAATTATTAAAAGAACCAAATAAATTGATGAATCTTGTTCAAAAAGTAGGAGGTAAATTAGATGAAAAAATAAAATCCGGAGAATTAAAAGAAAGTGAATTATTAGAAGAAGCAGGTGAAATTGTTAATAAAATGAAAAATATGCCTGGAATGTCTAATCTTCAAAATATGTTTAATGGTATGACTGGTGGAAATTCTAAAATAAATGTTAATGCAATGCAATCTCATTTTCAAAGAAATATGAAATTAGCAAAACAACGTGAACGTATGAAAAACAAAGTAAATAACAATAATTCTGTAGAAAATGAAAATATAGATAGTAAAGAATTAGAATTAGAACTGGAATTGGCATCAAAAAAAGCGAATGAAATGATGAAAGAATTATTATTAAAGGAACATATAAATCAAGATGAAATTGAAGAATTAATTTTTTCAACAGGTGAAAAATACAAAAAATCAAAACCTAAAGATAATCCAACAAATAAAAAAAAGAAAAGAAAAAAGAAAAGAAACAAATAAAAATCCTTTTGATATATATAATGACACAATTTTGGTTAAATAATCCAAGTATTTTAATGAAAAAAGATAATATTTTAAATATATGGCCTAAAAAAAATATGGAACAAAATGAAAAACTTAATTCAATAACAAGATTAGTTATAATATTGTCAGTTATAGGATACACTTTAACAGAAAATATTAAATTTATTATTACACTTTTTATAACTTTAGGTGTAATAATTTTTTTATTTAAAACTCAATATTTAGTTAAAGAGAAATTTACCAATGCTTCAACATACAATGAAATAAAAGATAATTTTACTCAACCTAATGAAAAAAATCCACTAATGAATGTAATGTTAAATGATTATAAAGATAATCCAAAACGTAAAGTAGCAGCACCTTCATTTAATCCTGTGGTTGAGAATAAAATAAATGAAGAAACAAAAAAGTTAGTTATTAATAATTTTGAAGATCCTGAAATAGAAAAAAAACTTTTTAAAGATTTAGGAGATAGTATTAATTTTGAAAATTCTATGCGGTCTTGGTATTCTATGCCTAATACACAAATACCTAATGATCAAAATTCATTTGTAAAATTTTGTTATGGGGATATGCCTTCTTGTAAAGAAGGTAGCACATTAATATGTAATAAAAATTTACCATATAGATGGGTGAAAAATTAAATTGTATTTTAGTTAAAATAATTATATTTAAACTAAAATAATATGTTAGGAAAATATATAATGACAAGCATGTATGATTATTCATTTCATCAAACAACTAGATTAGGAAATGATTCTTGTGATAATAGTCAAAGAAATATTCAAAATACTTCATATGCGAATCATATGTTAAACAATTTTCGTCCTAAGTGTCCTACATCTGATCATGTAGAATTTGCTACAGGAGAATTATTTATGAATTTTAAAGGTGGTAATCAAGTTTCATTTGGAGGAAATAATATAAATGAAAATTCTATGTTATTTTTAAGTAATTTAACAAAACCAGGATGTAAAATTAATTTAAATGAAAGACCATTTATGACTGTTCCATTTTTAGGAAAAGGAAAAGGAAATATTGATGTAGAATCAAGTATATTACTTGGTAATTTAAATACAAGTCGCAAAACAGCAAATCATTTAAGCGAAATTTCATATAAAGAAGGTAATGAAACTCTTTTAGTAAATACTTTAAAAAATACTATATCAAATCCTGCGAATTTAGTTGAAGGTGTTGCTGATAAAAATTGGATTAGGGGGGGTGTTCCGTCACGTGAATTATCTAAACAAAAATGTAATTAATATAATTTAAATACTTAAATTTACTATTAAATTATATGTATTGTACAAATTTTATTTGCACTTATAAATTACATAATGAAAATAATAATGAAGATATGTATAGAATACAATTATTACAGGCATTTGAAAGTGAAAAATGGAATGATAATATAATAAATAATAAAATTAAAAATTTGTATGAAAAAATTAAAAACAATGATGATATAAAAAATATTATATTAAAAATAAAAGATAGTGAGAATTTTAAATTATTTATTAATTTATTTGAAAATGATGAATTAGTTTTATTTAACTTATTATTTAGTTATGATTTTTTTGATTTGACACATTTATGTATTTGTGATATATTTAATAATAAAAATATAAAAAATGAAAATAAAAATAATTTAATTAATAATTTATAATATATATACATATATGACTTCTACAAGAAATAAAAATACACAGGGAAATTATTATTTAGAACAAAAAAGTTTTTCTTTAATGAATAAATATGATTTATATAAACATTCACAATATGGTTTAGCACATAATACTAGTATGCCTGATATAATATATAGACCAAGTTTTTTACCAAGAGAAACACTTTCAAAAAATCCGATTGAAATTGAATCATTACTTTTTGGTATTAATTCTACAAATTTAGTAGAACCAAAAAAACCAATTAAACCACAACTTAAAACATTGCCAACAAATAAGTTTTTTGAACGTAATCCTATAATAATGCCAAAATCTTTGGTTATAGAAAAAAATCAACGACCATTACCAATGTCATAAATAATTACATATATTTTTATTATTATATATAATATATATGTCTTTTACAAGAATAAATGATGAACCATGTAGAATAGAAAAAAATCTTCAACAATCAACAGGAACTGGTAGATACATGCTTAATGTTCCAGGAACAGGTGTTACACCTTATTTTATAGAAGATTCTTATATTAGAATGGAAAAATGGGGTTCAAATTTAATGACAAATAGTATTAATTTAGAAAGTGATCTAAGAGGTTTAACTAGAAAAAATAATCGTGATAATATTAATTTAAATAATTTTAAAAGTAAATCTGCAAAAGGTAATAAAAAAAATTATCCTAATAAAATTTCTTTCACAGAACAATCTAGAACAACTCATCCAGCATGGATAACAAAAGATTTAGAACAAGTTAATTGGTGGGATTTACATCTTGATCCACAAAAAAATACTTGTTTACCATTTCAAAATAATTTAAGCACAAGAATTTTAGAAAAAGATTATTATACTTTGAAATTTTAATAAATATTATATCATAAAGTATATATAAATGGCACAATTAGCAATACCGCTTATTGCATTAGGAGGTTTTTATATAATATCAAATCACAATAAAAATTCTAATGAAGAAAATGATGGTATAGAAAAATTTACAAATATACCAGAAAATTATCCAATTTTAAATAAAGAAACTTTAAATAATAATTATCATGATTCAAATCAATTTACCGATAGATATTTTAACAATAATATTAGTAAAAAAATATTAGAAAATAATCCTGATGAAAGTGTAGGAAGTAGTAAAAAAGTTCATATGTCTTTAACAGGAGAACCAATAGATAATAATAATTTTGAACACAACAATATGGCACCTTTTTTTGGATCAAAAACAAATGGTGCAAGTGTTTCGTCTGATATTGCTGAAATTAGATTAGATAATATGCAAGGTGGTGGTTCACAAATAATTAAAAAAGAAGAACAAGCTCCATTATTTAAGCCACAAAATAATTTGCAATATTCGAACGGTATGCCCAATATGAATAATTTTTTACAATCTCGTGTAAATCCAAGTTTACGTATGGCAAATACAAAACCTTGGCAAGAAGAACAAGTAGCACCAGGATTAGGTAAAGGTGCATCTAAAGAAGGTAGTAATGGTTTTAATTCAGGTATGGAAGTAAGAGAAATGTGGCAACCAAAGAATGTTGATGAACTTCGTGTTAAAACAAATCCTAAAGAAATTTATACATTAACCGGTCATCAAGGTCCTGCAAGTTTTTCAAATAAAGTTTCTGCTAATAAAATAACACAAGGTAAAGTTGAAAAATATCGCCCGGATACATTTTACAATGTAGGTTCCGAAAGACTAATGACCACCACAGGAATTGAAAAAGCTCAAACCTCACGTGGAATAGAAATATTACCAGAAGGTAATAGAAATGAAACAACATCTGAATATTATGGTGTAAAAGCAAATACTAAACAAGCTACTTATAGCAAAGGTGAATATAGACCATCCAAAAAAATACAATTAGATTCTACTGGTATAAATAATCCAACCGCAAAAGGTCAATATAATGCTGCTCCAAATAATTTAAATGTTAATGGATATAAAGCGTTACCCACAAATAGAAGTTCTACAAAACAACCAGCTGAATTTAGACCTATAGGTGGAGCTGTTACATCAGTTATAGCTCCTTTATTAGATGTATTAAGACCATCGAAAAAAGAAAATGTAATTCACAATTTACGAGTTAATGGTAATGTTAAAACAAATGTTTCAAACTCAAAAGTTTTTAATCCTGCTGATCGTACAAAAACTACAATAAGAGAAATGACAGAAAATTCAATTGAAGGTAAATACTTAAATATTCAAAATCAAGGTTCTGATGCTTACATTGTAAGTAAACAACAACCAATCAATGTTCAGAGAGATACAACCTCGATTGAATATTTAGGTGGTGCAGGACCATCCGGTCATAAAGCTTATAAAACTTATGATTCGGTATATGAACAACGTAATAATAATAAAAAAATTCACCAAAGTCATATAAATCAAGGTAATATGCAAATTTTCAATCAAACTGAAAATATTAATGTAAAAAGAAATGATTGTGATCGAAATAATAATCGTATGTTTATTCCTAACAATGGACCACAAATTTTACCTTCTAAAGAAACACATGGAATAATTAGTGGTTCTCAAAGTTATAATGACAAAATATATTCTGAACGTATAAATAAAGATATTTTACAAGCATTTAAAGAAAATCCTTATACAAAAAGTCTTCAAAGTGTTGCTTAATTAAATATATATAATTGAAGTTTAAATATATATTTAATTTAATTAATAATGAATATACATAAGAATATTGAATTAAAATTAAATTATTTTTTAGATAATAAAATAATACCTAACATAATTCTTCATGGACCTACTGGTAGTGGAAAACGAACAATATTAAAAAATTTTATAAATAAAATTTACAATAAAGAAGATATTAAATCATATGTAATGTTTGTAGAATGTGCACAAGGAAAAGGTATAAAATTTGTAAGAGAAGATATTAAATTTTTTGCAAAAAGTTATATAGATCCTAATAATTTTAAATTAATTGTATTATTAAATGCTGATAAATTAACAATAGATGCTCAATCATCATTAAGACGATGTATAGAAGTATTTAATCATACAACACGTTTTTTTATTATAGTGGAAAAACGTTATAAGTTATTAAAACCTATATTGTCTCGTTTTTGTGAAATATATGTTCCACATCCTATAATTAACAACAAACAAGTTAATTTACATAATTATAATTTAAAAAAAAAATATTATGATAAATTTATTGCTAATAAAAAAACTTTACTTAAAAAATACATAGAAAAAACTGATTTAACTAATAATAAAAATATAATTAATTTAACAAATATTTTATATGAAAAAGGTTATTGTGGTTTAGATATTATTAATTATTTAGAAAATCTACAAATGTGTAATAAAAAAAAATATATGCTTTTAATTTTAATTGAAAAAATAAAAAGTGAAATTAGAAATGAAAAAATATTAATTTTTATAATATTAAACTTTATTATTTTTCGTTCTAATATTAATTTAGAAAATGTTGCTTTTATGTAAATGGATGATTATTCAGTTTCAAGTTTAAATGAATCAAAAAATGAATGGTGTGCACGTTTAGTAAATATTCTTACACCTTGTATAATAGAAGGTTTAAAATCAATACTTAAAGAAGCAATAGATCTTTGCATTGCTAATAATGAATCAGATAAATATTTAATGACATTTCAGTCTTTTTTAGGTAGAATTCCACAATGGAATAAAAATATTATTAGTGATGAAAAAAAAAGAATAGAAAAAACTAGTAACTGTGGTTATTTAGAAGAATTAATTACTTGTGTTCACATAATACAACTTAAAGCATTATCTTGTGTTCGTGTAGGAACAAAACAAAAAAAAATTGATATAGATATACCTTCAGTCGATGATTTTATTCACAAAGTGTATATTTTTACTGCGCGTAAAGTATATACAAATATATATTTATTTCAAAAAAATATATCGCCATTATCTATTCAAAAAAATAATAGAGAGTTAGAAAATATTATTAAAGAATGTATTTTAAATACTATAAGGGAAACCATACCAGTTGAAATGTTATTACGTGCTTATATGGATGAAACAGAAGAACATTCTGTAGAGGTAAAAGAAGAAATTATAAATGTTAATAATAAAGATATACCATCAGAAAAAACAGAAGATTTAAATGAAAATACGTATACAAAACAACTAGAAAACGATGAAACTAGAGAAATTCAAAATACAGAAAAAAGTGAAGAGTTATCTATAACTACTCCAAGTGTAGTAAAAACAGAAGAATTATCTCCAACTACTCCAAGTGTAGTAAAAACAGAAGAATTATCTCCAACTACTCCAAGTGTAGTAAAAACAGAAGAATTATCTCCAA
>MDTE01146515.1_pt1 | contig 60116 bp, 41 predicted proteins | sample 811231 | NCBI WGS metagenome assembly MDTE01 (sample SAMN05326651, study PRJNA326480) | marine metagenome | isolation source: seawater | place: Indian Ocean: Red Sea | collected 2010
CACTGAGCCACTTCACTGAGCCACTTCACTGAGCCACTTCACTGAGCCACTTCACTGAGCCACTTCACTGAGCCACTTCACGCGCAGGTAGCGACCTTGATGTACTCCGCCCGCTTATCAGCTGTGTCCACGTGGCTGCCTCGTCTTTCCACGTCACTCGGTGCCCTGACGGCGGTCGCTTGTCTTGGACTGGGTTCCAGTTTGTCGGCTGGCGATTGGCCCATGTGGCGTTATGACGCGCAACGCACCGCCGCCACCGATGAACAGTTACCGGTCCGGCCGCACTTGAGGTGGACGGCTTCGCTACCTGCCCGCGAACCAGCCTGGATGGACCCGCTAAATCGCGACTTGATGACCTACGACCGCCTCCTGGAACCCATTGTTCTGGGAAACCGCATGTTCCTGAGCCTCAATGACCGCGACCAGGTCATCGCCCTGGACATCCACACTGGCGAGCGACTCTGGTCCGTCTTCGCGGAAGCGCCAGTACGGCTGCCACCTGTGGCAGGCAATCAGCGGGTCTACTTTTGCAGCGACGACGGCTTTCTGTACTGTGTGGCGGCGGCGGATGGAGCGCTCCAGTGGCGTTTCCGCGCTGCCCCCGGCGCACAACACGCCATCGGAAACCGTCGTCTGGTTTCTGCCTGGCCCGCCCGTGGTGGCCCGGTCCTGCGGGACCAGACGGTCTATTTCGGCGCCAGTATCTGGCCGTTCATGGGCACTTTCCTTTACGCGATTGATGCCCAGACCGGCGCGGTCAAGTGGGTCAATGATCGCACCGGCTCGCAATATTTGATCCAGCCACACACGGCTCCTTCATTTGCGGGCGTGGGACCGCAAGGCGCACTGGTAGCCACAGCGGATCTACTCCTGGTACCGGGCGGACGATCTGTTCCGGCTGCCTTCAATCGGAAAGACGGGACCTTCCGCTACTTCGAAATCAACGCAGCAGGGAAAGGTACCGGTGGATCATTCGTCGCCGCCAACAACACCCATTTCTTTGTCCACACCCGCGGCAAAGGGACAAGGGCCTGCGTGCTGAAAACCGGTGCCACCACGACATTCCTGACAGGCGAGGCAGTACTCACGGAAGACCGAATTTACACAGCTGCGTTGCAAGGTACCACCTCACTAATCCGCGCCTTCGACACAGCACACCAGTTCCTCTGGCAGGTTGTTGTCGATGCGAGTGGTGACCTGATCCTGGCCGGTGATCACCTCTATGCGGCCGGACAGAAAGGGTTGACCGCAATCCGCTTGCCCACCGCCACGCGTCCCGCTGAAGTGACGTGGCGTCAGGAAACGTCCGAACCGGCCGAACGCCTCCTGGCGGCTGCCGGCACCTTATTCACCGTGACCGCCAGTGGAAAGCTGCATGCTTACGGGGCCGCACCCGACGGACCACCGCTGCGTTGGCCCGAACTACCCCCCACCAGATCGCCTGAATCACCGTCGCGTGTCGCCGCGTCACCGCACCCCCTTTTAGAACAAGGTGAGGCGGAAGGTTACGCACTCTGGTTTGGCGCGGCCAACCATCCTGCCCTGACGCAACCGGAACTCTCGTCCCCCTTTGAACAACTCGCGGTGATTGATAACGACCCGGCCCGAGTCGCCCTGTTACGCAGTCAACTCGAAGCTGCCGGGGTCTACGGTCACGTAACAGTGCACCACGCGAACCCGGACGCCTTTCGCGCCCCTTCGTACGTTGCCAACATGGTCTTTGTCGGCCCTGCCCTGGCGGCCCAAGCCGACTCACATCTACTCCAGGAACTCTACCGTTCGGTAAGGCCGTACGGTGGCATCCTCTACCTCCTCTCCGAGGGACCCGCGGGAGACCTGGCAACGCGTGCCGCAGACGCCAACCTTGAACAGGCGGACATCACCATGACACCCGACGGTGTGGTTGTCCGTCGAACGGGCGCTTTGTCCCAGACTGCAGACTGGACCCACCAATACGGCAACATTGCCAATACGATCAAATCAGATGACGCTCGGGTAAAATTGCCACTCGGAGTCCTCTGGTTCGGTGGGAATCGCAACGACGACACACTCCCCCGTCATGGGCATGGCCCCCCCGAACAGGTCGTCAACGGACGCTTGTTTATCCAGGGTATGAACAGCCTCAGTGCCCGCGATGTGTACACCGGAAGGGTACTCTGGAAACGGGACTTCGAAGATCTAGGCACTTTCGACGTTTTCTACGACTCCACCTACCAGGATACGCCGCTGGACACGAGCTATAACCAGGTGCACATCCCCGGCGCCAACGGGCGTGGCACTAACTATGTCGTCACACCGGAAAGGTTGTACCTGGCTTTAGATAACCGCTGCCTCGTCCTCGACCCGGCCACCGGGGCAACACTGAACGAAATCCAATTGCCGGCGGACTCACCGGACGAAAACCCACAATGGGGTTTCCTGGGCGTCTATCAGGATGTTCTGCTGGGCGGTGTGGGATTCGCGCGGTATCGCCAGCGCCGTCAGCTTGTCTTTGACGCCGAGGCCACGCCGACGGGAAATGCTGCTGGCTTTGGCCCTCAAAGCCTCGACCGCGCGGCCAGTATGGCATTGGTTGCGTTTGACCGTTTCAGCGGCAAATTACTCTGGCAAGTTCCCGCCAAGCACAGCTTCTGGCACAACGGAATCGTCGCCGGTGGCGGACGAATTTACTGCCTGGACAAGAACCCGGCACTGGTTGAAGACGCTCTGCGTCGGCGCGGCGAATCGGCTCCCGAAACATACCGCATCCTCTCCCTGGACCACCGTACCGGAGAGATCCAATGGGAGACGACCGAACAGATCTTTGGCAGCTGGCTAGGTTACAGTGAAACGCACGACATATTGTTTCAAGGCGGCGCCGCCGCCAGCGACCGGCTGCGCGTTGAAGTCGGTCGCGGCATGGCTGTTTATGCCGCTGCCAAAGGAACGCTAAAGTGGCACAAACCGGACCTGGCGTACGCAGGCCCCTGCATCCTGCACAACGACTGGATCGTTACCAACGTGGACTCGTACAGTGAATCCGCAGGAGCGTTCCACATCCTGACTGGCGTACAGCGGCAGGTCCCTCATCCGTTAACCGGCGAGCCGATCCCCTGGAAGATCACTCGCAATTACGGTTGCAACAACATCCTCGCGAGTGAGAACTTACTGACATTCCGTTCCGGCGCCGCGGGATTTTATGACCTGACGGGCGATTCGGGGACCGGAAATTTCGGCGGATTCCGAACGGGCTGCACGGCCAATTCCGTGATTGCCAACGGAGTCCTCAACGCTCCCGACTATACGCGAACCTGCAGCTGCGGTTACCAGAACCAGACCTCGTTGGCTTTAATCCACATGCCCGACGTAGAGCTCTGGGCCAACCATCCCCTCGTGACCGCGGCGTCCGCCCGAAAACGTATCGAACACCTGGGAATCAATTTTGGTGCTCCGGGAGATCGCCGCGACACGCAGGGGCAGTTGTGGCTGGAGTATCCCGCCGTATCGGGACCCTCAGCCGAGCTGGACATCACGCTTACTGGTGAAGCGGAATTTTACCGGCACCATTCCTCGAAAACACTCGGCCAGCCATACCCCTGGGTAGTGGCGTCGGGAGTGAGTGGCGTCAGTGAGGTGCGCATCGGTATGCGTTGGGGCGGCCCCTTCAAACTCTCCAGCGGCCTGCCGGTTGCGGACGCCAACGACGACGCTCAGGAAACCACCGAAGGAACGGTTGTGTTGGGCTCGCAATCCCTCTCCCTGGGCGACCCTACTGCAACTGAGCTTACCGGCCTGCGATTCCGAGACATCCCACTGGCCGCCGACGCCGTGATCCGTGAAGCCTACCTGCAATTTACCTGCGACCAGGTCACCACAGAGCCCGCCGAACTGACCATCCATACCGAGAAGGCAGGACAGTCAACACCCTTCCGCGGCACACCGCGCAACCTTTCGGAACGTTCCGTCCATGATGCGCAGGTTGCCTGGCAACCCCAGGCGTGGAATACCGCGGCCGAGGCCGCTTTACCGCAGCGGACACCAGACCTCTCCGCGATTCTGCGGCCTGTTCTGCAGCATCCTGACTGGCAGCCAGGCAATGCGTTGACATTCCTCATCCGTGGCACTGGAAACCGCAGGGTGTCAGCATTCGAAGCGGAGTCCGGTGTGGGCGTCCAGCTGGTCGTGACCGCAGATCGCTATACGCGCCGCCCGCTGCCCGCCCAACCCCATCGGGTGCGTCTGTTTTTTGCAGACCGTCAGCCACCACACAGCCAGCAAAGTATTTTCGACGTCTACCTTCAGGGGCAACGCGTGTTGCAGTCGGTCCATCTGGGCGCTGGCCGTCCAGCCAACCAGCCCAGCGAGCACACGTTTGCGGGGATTGAAATCGGAGAGACCCTGACAATTCGCTTACAGCCGCAAATCGGTAAACCACTGCTTGCGGGGGTTGAAGTGATACGTACCCCGAGGCAACCAGAACCAGAATAATTACCACCTGTTGTGCTGTGCTGTCGAGTTCTCACCCCCCATCACGGTGGCCGCAGTGTCGCGTGGTTCTTCCAACCGGACCAGCAAACATCTTTCCGCAACGTGTCGCGGACAGCGTGTGGCCGCGGCCTCGGCCTCGCCCCTGACCAGAAAACGCTCGCCACGGCCCCGCCAGTTGGGTGTTTTACTGATCGGTTGGGTGACAGCCCAGGATTTGCATGGCCTGGCCCAGGCTGCCAGCAATGGCCTCCCAGGTGGCGTCGGCCTGGGTCATCCCCAGGCCGCTCTTTCCCGTACCACTGCCTGGATGCTAGAATAGAACGCGGCAGGAACGACACCTCGCAAGCCTGCGCAGCGGGCTTTGGTGTGATGAATATGGTGGCCTGGATCGCCCTTAAGCGGTTATGCCCCACCGCCAGAATTGAATACCGAAACCGATCACCTTCCGGTTGCTCTAGACCCGCGGGGGGGAATAGCGATGAACAGACTACGAGCTGTACCACCAATGGTACTGGCCTGGTGTGTCTGGCTCGTACTTCCGTTACAGGCCGAAAAAGCCACAGTGGTCGAAGTCCAGATCGACCCGCCGGCGATTTCTCTTCAGGGCCCCGCTGCGCGGCATACCCTACTGGTCACCGGAACAACCACGAGCGGCCGACTGCAGGACCTCGGCGACATCGCCAGCTTCCGCAGTACCAGTCCCAACATCGTCTCTGTCGATCAACGCGGTGTGGCCAGGCCAGTCTCCGATGGCCAGGGCACCATCATCGTTGAGGTCTCCGGACGCGAACTCACCGTCCCGGTAACGGTGACCAACTCCGCGTCCCCACGCGAATTCAGTTTCGTGAACGATGTCATGCCCTTGCTAGACAAGTTCGGCTGCAACGGTGCTGGCTGTCACGGTAAGGCCGAAGGGCAAGCGGGTTTCAAATTATCGGTCTTCAATTCGGACCCCATGGCAGACTACCACGCCATCGTCCACCAGAGCCGAGGCAGACGCGTGTTTCGCGCGGCTCCGGAACAGAGCCTGCTACTCCTGAAGGCATCCGGGACCAAGCCTCACGGCGGAGGCGTTCGCATTCCACCCAGTATGCCCGAATATGGCACGCTGCGTGACTGGCTGGCCGCGGGTGCCCCATACGGCAACGATGCCGAAGCAACTGTCACCCGGATCACCGTCACCCCTGGCAAGCGTGTCCTTACCACCCACTCGCGGCAACAGTTGCGAGTCATGGCATTTTACACCGACGGTCGCATACGTGACGTAACGCGTCTCGCCCAGTACGAATCCAATAATCCAGGCCTGGCCTCGATCAATGACTTCGGGCTGGTCACGACGCTCGATCGACCGGGCCAGGTAGCATTGCGAGCCGGCTTCATGAACCAGTTCGCCATGTTCCAGGGCCTGATTCCACATGGCGAGACAATTAACCAATACCCGGAGCTACCTGAACACAATTTCATCGACGGCCTCGTCTATAGCAAACTAAGAGATCTCAACATCCTTCCCTCGGAACAGGCGGACGACGCCGAATACGCACGCCGCGTCTATCTCGACGTGATCGGTACACTACCCTCGGCCGCTGAGGTACAGCACTTTCTTTCGGACCCCAGCTCCGATCGACGCGCTCAGCTAGTAGAACGGTTATTGCAACGCCCGGAATATGCTGACTATTGGGCGCTTAAATGGTCGGACCTCCTGGGCGTGCAGCGGAAAGCACTGGGCCACAAAGCGGCTTACGCCTACTACCGCTGGATTCGCGAAAACTTTGCCGCGAATCGACCCTATGACGAATTCGTCCGTGAGATCATCACCGCGCAAGGCGCGCTACTCGACGTACCGCAAGCTAATTTCTACAAAGTCGACAGCGACCCCGGCAAACTCGCCAGTCGTGTTGCCCAGACATTCCTGGGGTTGCGGATTGAGTGCGCCCAGTGCCACCACCATCCTACCGATGTCTGGACGCAAACGGACTATTTCGGAATGCAGTCTTTCTTCACACAGGTCAAGAAACGTGGCACGCCACGTGGAGAAGTGCTCTGGACGGAAGGGAACCCCGAAACCAAACATCCGCGCAGCGGCGAAGTCGTTCAACCCCATCCGCTGGGCACGGAAATGCCCGACGAAATCGACTCGGGCGATCGGCGCCGCATTCTGGCTACCTGGCTGTCCGATCCCACGAATCCCTGGTTCGCAAAAAATCTGGCGAATCGTGTCTGGGCCCACTTCATGGGACGTGGCCTGATTGAACCCGTCGACGACCTGCGTGCTACCAATCCAGCCACCAACCCCGAACTCCTGGCGGCCCTCTCCCAGCGTTTCATCGACAGTAAATACGACATTCGCGAACTGATTCGCACCATCACGCGGTCAAGAATCTATCAACTTTCGTCCACCGCGAACGCCAGCAATCGCCTCGACGAGCAGAATTACTCACACGCGTTGCTGCGTCCCCTGGAAGCGGAGGTACTCCTGGACGCCGTCAGCCAGGCCACGGGTATCGCGGAAAAGTTCGACGGCGTGCCCACCGGCTACCGCGCGATTCAGCTTTGGGACAGTGGCGTTTCCCACTATTTTCTCAAACTGTTTGGCCGTCCCCTGCGAACATCAGCCTGTGTTTGTGAACGCATCGACGAACCCAATGTGGCCCAGGCGTTGCATTTGATGAATTCGCCTGACATCCACCAAAAACTCAAACATGAAGGTGGCACGTTGGCGCGGCTCGTCAAGCAGCATCAGGACGATGAAAACCTTGTACACGCGATCTACCTGACATTCTTCAGCCGCCCACCTTTTCCAGAAGAAGCGACCCGGGCACTCGAGTACCTTCAACAGGCGTCCGACCGGCGCACAGCCAGCGAAGACCTTGCCTGGAGCATGCTCTGCTCGATCGAGTTTATTTTTAGACACTAAAACGACTACAGAACACGGAGCGGCGCGCTCGACGACGGATCAAGGCGCGCTGTCTGCACAACCCTTTCACAGAGGAACCACCACATGCCACGCTCACGACCCTTTTGTGACGGAATCCGGCGCCGGGACTTCATGCGAATTGGTGCTGCAGGTGCCTTCGGCTGGGGCGCGACGCTCCCCATGTCCCTCGAACAACAGGCGATGGCAGCCACCACAGGAAGCGGCAAACCCGGCGACGATGTCTCCGTAATCTACATTTTCCTCCTCGGTGGCCTGAGCACCATCGACACCTTCGACCTGAAGCCCGATGCACCTGCCGAAGTACGGGGCGAATTCTCGCCCATCGCGACGAACGTTCCCGGCATCGAAGTGGGCGAGCACATGCCATTTTGCGCCCAACACGCGGACAAATTCTCCTTGATCCGTTCGTTCGCGCACGGCGACTCCGGTCACGGCTCAGCTGACAAATACATGTTAACTGGCCACCGCAATTCACCTCGCCCGGCGTTTGGTTCGGTCGCTTCCTATACGCACGGCGGCCGCAATTCGGTTCCTCCGTACGTGGTACTACCCGCCATGCACGCCAGTGCCGGCCCCCAGTTCCTGGGGTCTTCCGCGGCTCCGTTTTTGATTGACGCCGACCCCAGCTTTCCAGGTTTTTCTGTCCCTGACCTAGCACCGCCACTCGACATCAATACCGACCGTCTCTCCAACCGGCGTGGTCTATTGGCGACGGTCGACCGCTTTCAGCGGCAGGTAGAAACTCGTGGAAAAGCGGGCGCGTTCAACAAGTTTCGAGAGCGGGCGTTCAGCTTGATGACCTCGCCCGAAGCGAAGAAAGCGTTCGATCTGCAAAGTGAATCTGAACAGGCACGACAAGCCTACGGAAATCACACCCTCGGGCAGTCCTGCCTGCTCGCCCGCCGTCTGGTTGAATCCGGTTCCCGTTACGTCATGATCAATCACAACAACTGGGACACCCACGCCAACAACTTCGGCGACCTGAAAACCAACCTGCTACCGCATCTCGACAAGGCGCTCTCCGAGCTACTTCGAGACCTGTCTGATCGCGGAATGCTGGAAAAGACACTGGTCGTCGTCAGCGGAGAATTCGGTCGCACTCCCAAAATCAACAAGGACGCGGGGCGGGACCACTGGGGCCCTTGTTTCACGCTGACCATGGCGGGTGGTGGGATCCAAGGCGGACGCGTCGTCGGCGCGTCGGATGAGTGGGCAGCAAAACCAGCTGACAATCCCATTGGTCCCAAAGATTTTGCCGCCACCATGTTCCACCTGCAGGGCGTCGACACGGAGAAACTCGTTTACACCCTTGAGAAACGTCCCATGAAACTTCTCGATGGCGGGCGGGTGATCGAGGAATTGCTCTAACGCCTGCAGCAGGACACACCGCAGCACTCTCAAGGAATCGCCGTGGCGGTTCGCAACGTTTGAGGATCGCAGATGAAGACATTCCCTGGTGTTTTGTGCACAGCGGCTTGTTTGACGCTCGCCTTGGTGAACACGGCGTCCGCCATCCAACCAACGGCCAACTACATCTTCCCAGCAGGCGGTCAACGGGGCACAACCGTAGACGTCCGCATCGGGGGACTTTACCTCCATCAAGGTGCAGCGCTGGAACTCGTGGGGGATGGCATCACAGGACCCGAACGGATCTTGCCAACCCAAACGCGGGTATTCCCTCAAGTCGTGGTACCGCAAACCTATTTCACTGCAGAGTACATGTTCCCACGAGATTATGCTGCGTCGCTGCGCATCTCGGCAGACGCGTCCCTGGGAATGCGTTACTGGCAGGTCTGGACCTCGCAGGGGGGCACTCCACCACAGCGTTTTGTTATTGGCGATTTGCCCGAGGTGATTGAACACGAGGTTTCCGGACGGGCGTTGCCCGAACTCGTGACGCTTCCGATTACCGCAAATGGCCGCATCTACCCGCGCGAAGATGTCGATCTCTGGAACTTCACCGCCAAAGCGGGCGAGTCCATCACTTGCGAAGTCAATGCGGCCCGTCTCGGCTCCTCGCTCGACTCGCACCTGGAAATCCGAGACAGCCAGGGGCGTCGCATTGCCGAGAACACCGATCACTTTGGATCCGACTCTTTCGTTCGCTTTATTGCGCCCCAGGACGGAACCTACCAGGCGGCAATCCACGATGTGCGGTTTGGCGGGTTGCAGAGTTCTGTTTACCGACTCACGATTACCAACGGACCTCACGTCGACGCAACTTTCCCGTCGGGCGGCCAACGCGGCACCAACGTTTCGTTCGAACTCCTGGGCCAACACGTTCCGGCAGCCCCGCTTGCCGTCCCTCTACCTCCAGAAGGCCCAGACGCCTACCGGGTCACTCTCCCTATTGGCGGGACTCAACACCAAACCTTGATCGAACTCGGCGACTTCCCCGAGGCCATCGAAACAGAGCCCAACGAAAAAGCCGAAGCCACCCCGCCTCGAGAGGCTCCCATCGTGTTCAATGGGCGGGTTTCGCAGCCAGACGACTACGACTTCTGGCAACTCCAAGTGGCAGAAGGGCAAGTTCTGGAATTCGCTTTTCGCGGCCGACACCCAGGCAACCCATTAAACCCATTACTGGTCGCTATGGATTCCACAGGCAAAGAACTCTTCCGTACCGAGGAAAAGAGTACGTTCACTTTCCCTAAGGCAGGCATTTACCGATTGCGTGTTTCGGAACGATACCCAGGGCGCGGTGGCCCTCACTTCATATACCGACTTCAGGTGAGCGCTCCGGCGGCTCCAGACTTTCGCCTGCAGCCCGCACAACACGCGGTCACCCTGACCCGAGGAGGCACCGCAGAATTGACGGTAAATGCGGTACGGCTCGGTGGTTTCAGCGGCGAGATCAAATTGACTGCAGATCAGCTTCCCGAAGGAGTCACCGTTACCGAAGCGACCATCCCCGGCAACAAGAAAACAGCCAAATTGAAACTGCAGGCAGGAGCCAAAAAGACCGTACAGGCGGTACGCATCGCAGTACGCGGGAGTGCCGAACTCCCCGACAAACAAATCGTCACGCGTCCCGCAACCTATCACCTCGATGCAGGAGAACTCGAATTCGACACCGTGTTTTTGACCACGGGACTCGCAGCACCTTTCAAGTTCACCGGCGAATACAAGATTCCCTTTGCGCTGCGTGGCACCACCCATTATCGCCGCTACCAGCTCGACCGTGGCGGGTTCGCAGGCAAGCTCTTCGCCTGTGTGGCAGACCACCAGATACGACATCAAATGGGAACGACGGGCACCGCTATCGAGATTCCGGACGCAGCCTCCTACTTTGATTATCCATTGCAGGTTTCCACCTGGACTAAAGTTGGTTTGACTGGGCGCACGGTCATCATGATCTATGGAGAACTGGTTGATTTTGACGGCAGTCGCCATACCGTCGCCTACACTTCGAAAACGGCACCCGACCAGATCATGATTCAACCCAGCGCCGGGCCCATTTCCATCGACCTGGAAACCAATTCCATACTCGCCAGCGCAGACACCCCGGCCCAGATTGGGGTCCGCATACGACGTGACCGCGGTTTACCGCTGCCGGTGACGCTGTCGGTACACCATGGTGACCACATGAAGGGAATCGAAGTCACCCCTGTTGTGCTCGCGCCCGACCAGACCGAAGCGAAACTGGAGATCCGCTTCAACGCTGACGCTGGCCCTTTCAACGCACCGCTGGCTGTGCGTGCCACCATCCGTCCGGTAGAAAACATCACGGTGCGCGGACGTCCGCTGCGCACCGGCGACCCTATTTTTGCGGAAGCGCCCTTCCAGGTGGTTCGCCCACAACGTTGAAATCGTTACTTCACCTCGATCGATCCCTCGTCGCCAGGCTTCAGCCTGACAAGGTCCGGCCGCCGTGCCACTGATCGACGTCGCGTTGTCCCACCAGAACATCGATTTGCCAGAACCTGGCCCCGCCCTGCTGCGCGAGGCGCAACGACTGGTATCCACTCTCGACAACCAACCCACTGGGCCTCCGCTAGGTTTCGTACCCTGCGACTATTCGCAAGTCGCCCAAGCGCTCCAAACGACCGTCGCCAATCGACTGGCAACCGGCAATACGTTTTGCGAATGGGGAAGTGGCCTTGGAATCGTCACTATGCTCGCCTCACTGTTCGGTCTGGACGCCTGCGGAATAGAAATCGAGCCCACCCTTGTCACCGCCGCGCGGCAGCTGGCCGCGAGTCACCAGTTACCTGTTTCCTTCGTCACGGGAAGCTATATCCCGCCCACGGCCGATGCGTTAGAAGTCCCTGCGGGCGAAGATTTCTTTTGGATGGCCACAGAAGCAGACGCCGCCTATGAAACCCTCGATCAGGATGTCGCAGACTTCGCAATCGTGTTCGCATTTCCCTGGCCGGCAGAAGCACCAATCATTGCCCAGCTCTTTGAACGGCACGCCCGTTACGGGGCATTACTGCTGACCTACAATCACAATGGTTCGGTTCGCCTCCGACGCAAAGTCCAACGAGCCTGAACGCGACACTTCGCCGCACCAGGCTCACTCGGACGCCTTGCTCCGTACCCGTTTCATGGTCCGTTCGTACCGACGCCGCATCTCCTCCACCCGTTGCTCAAGGAACTGCCGCTCGACCCGATCTCGCTCAGAAATCGACGCCGCATCTGGCGGCCGTATCGTGATGTTCGCAAACGTGACACACTCTTCCTGTCGATCTACCGCGGCAACCTGATTCTTATCGACGATCAACGTGACTCCCACATTGGCCTCCACGACGGGTACGTCGTTCTCACGAGCACGGCTCAGCACCGCTTCATCCTGCGCAAGGGAGCGGGACCCGAACGAGGGGATCAACAGCATTTGTGCGCCATCGAGCACGGGAATCCTCGCCAATCGCGGGTTCCAGCGATCATTGCAGATCAAAAATCCACAACGTCCCAAAGGAGTGTCAAAGGCGCGGCTAAGCTGGCCCAATCGGTTAAACCACCACGATGAATGGTAGCCTTCCGCAAATTGCATTTTGTGGTACTTGCCACGCACCTTACCCCGATCGTCGATAAAGATCGCCGCGTTGTAGACATCCTCCTCGTGCAACTCGGCGAAGCCAAATGCCAGGCACATTCCCAGCTCACGAGCGAGGTTGCGAAACCGTCGAATCAGTGGCCCGTCAATCGGAACCGCCACCTGTTTCATCTGCTCCGGGCTCGCCTGGCCGCCAATAATCTCATTGACCACGTAACCTTCCAACGCCCCTTCCGGTGCCACGGCCAGGACGGCTCCCCCACGCCGGGCCTGCCGAAACATCGCTTCCAATCGGTTGGCATTCGCGCGCAGATCAAATTTCGCAGGCACAAACGAGAGAGCGGCAACCCGAATCACTCGTGAACCGCCTTCTGTTTTCTCGACCGCATCTACCATGCCAGCCAGGGCTCCGAAGCACAGAACCAGAGACAGCGACAACATTCTTTTGCAGGCACACATGGGAGCATCCTGTCTGGCAAAAACCGTCCTTGGGAGGAAGCCCGCGCTTCGTCGCACATTATACCCGCTTCGCAGCCATTTTTGGGCACCAACGCACGCCCGGGTTTTACCGTCGACCGTGATCCGAGTATCCTGTTAAGCACGCTGCCACCGCCTGCCAGGCGTGGCCTCCACGTGTTGGTCGTCCGTCACGCTTCCTTGCATTGAACAGGTCCTCTTGCATGAACTACTTGCGTCTTCTCTCTGCCTGGATCGCTCTGCTCCTGATCACCAATGGCGCGCGGCCCGCAGACAGCTGGCCCGAATGGCGTGGCCCACTGGGCTCCGGCGTCTCCCAGGCCGTCAATTTGCCCACCTCTTGGAGCGAAACAAGTCATATCGCCTGGCGCGTCGTTGTTCCCGGCCATGGCTGGTCTGTGCCTGTCATTGGCAACCAACAGGTCTGGGTCACCACGGGTATCGACCAGCCCGCCTCTGAGCAAGACGCCACACGCCGCCGCAAAGCAAGTACCAATTCCCAACCCCTGACGGTTTCCGACTCTGTCAGCCTGCGCGCTGTCGGACTCGACCTGGCAACAGGGAAACTTCTCCACAATAAGGAAGTGCTATCACAGAATACCCCCCAGATGATCCATCGCGAGAATAGTTACGCCACACCGACGCCCATTCTCGATAACAACCGGCTCTATTGCCACTACGGACCTTATGGCATCGCCTGCCTTGACCTGAACACGCAGGAGGTTATTTGGGAAAACCGGTCGTTACGAGTCAAGCACGAAAACGGTCCTGGCAGTTCCCCCATACTCTGGAAGAACCTCTTAATCATCCACTGTGATGGCATTGACCAACAGTACATCGTCGCCTTGAATACAGCCGATGGAAAGCCCGTCTGGAAAACAACGCGGTCTGGAAAACCTCACGAGGACGTCCAGATGCGCAAAGCGTATTCCACTTCCCTGATTGTCGACATTGACGGCACCCAACAGGTCGTCTCTCCAGCTGCAGACTGGGTCTACGGTTACGATCCACGGACCGGTAAAGAGCTGTGGAAACTTCCCTATGGCAAGCTGGGTTTCTCCAATGCACCTCGCCCCATTGCTGGCCATGGTCTGGTTTACGTCTGCACGGGCTACATGAAATCCGAGTTGATGGCACTGAGACTCCGCGGCAGCAGCGAAACCAGCGCACCTGAAGTAGCGTGGCGTTTCAAACGTGGCGTACCGAACGTCTCTTCACCACTCCTGGTCGGCGACGCCATCTATTTTGCTTCGGACAATGGAATCGCCACCTGCATCAATGCGAAAAGCGGCAAACTCCACTGGAGCCAACGTATTGGAAAACGCTTCTGGGCATCTCCGTTGTACGCCGATGGGCACATCTACTTTTTCGATTACGACGGCGCCACGACCGTCATTGAGCCCGGCACCTCGTTTCGCAAACTGGCTGTCAATCGACTCGACGGGACGCTGCTGACCAGTGCTGCCGTCGTCGATGGATCCTTGCTCTTGCGAACAAGTCAGGCGTTATATTGCATTCGCCCCTGACAGTGGGCAACTGCGAACCAGGTGGCTTTTATTGATCAATCACAAGCACTTCATGCGGCGACATCTTCAGCGTTCCCCCGGTCTCGATCTTCAGCGTCTCACCTGCACGCTGCACAAACGCCTCGGGATCAATCGACGCAGCCGCGACATTGCCGCGATTAAGGCGCAACAAGTTCGCCGTCCCGGATTTGATTCCGGCCACGCGCACGACCTGTCGACGCTGGGACAGGTTTGCGATCAACAGCCGCCTGCGTCCGGAACGCTCCAGCGCTATTCCGACCACATCCATCGTGGCACTCGACGATACCGGTCGGACCTGACCACCAGCAAATTCTCCGATCAGACGCAGCACATGGTAGATTGGGTAGACGCGCGACGGCAGCACCGGAAACGCTCGTGGCACCCGCACCTCAGGACCCGGTGACATCACACCCTTCCAGCCTGTCGTCTCGTAATAGGTCACGCCATCGGCCCCTGCTTCGGCAAGATATTTGATGCTACCCACTGTCCAACAAGCACCAAACAGCGATGCCTGCCGTAGATCCACGTTCGATGGCAAATCGCCTGGCAAGGGCGGCTGATTCACCTTCTGCACCTTCAGCGTAACCGGACTTACAAACAGGCGCCGGTCTCCGACAAATTGCCGCGCACTGCGCACCGCCTCCCCCTGTATCTCCAACGTTTCGATCAGCGTCAAATTGTCAGTCGCATGGCACTGTGGATTCAGGCCAAACGACACCATACGCATCGCCGCAGAACCGGGACGATTCCGATTCAATTCCGTGAAGTTTGTATCCTCGGCAACACCGATTTGCTTTTGACTGCCCAACAACTCGCGTACTAACTCGAATCGTTCTGTCGTGGCCTCGGTGACCAGCCACGAAGCGACCGGAGGTTTTACGCGTGCCACAATCGAAACGAGCCTCTCAAGTTCGGCCCTTGCTTCGTCGCCAATGCTGAGCGCCACATGTAGTCGCAATCCCAACAACCTGGCTTGTTGACTGGCAGAGGCCAACAAAGTTTCGAGGGCTTCGTCTCCGGTATCAACACGAATTCGCAGGTGGTCCAACTGCAACGCACGAAGGCGACCTGTTTCTTCCTCGTTCAATTGAGCCACCTGACTCGACACTTGCAGACCGAGCAATGGTAGCCGCCGCTGCGCATTCGCCTCGTCAGCTATAGTCAGCTCGATGGCCTTTTCCCGCACAGGCTCTGACAACGCCAGTTTCGCAGCCGGTCCCGTCAGTCGAATTTCGACCCTCTGCTCAATCACGGTACCCGCGTCGATCGCAACCGGGTAGGGCTTCTCCAGTGGGGTACAGTAGGTCTTGAAAGAACCATCCGTCCAATTGCGTTGGTCCTCCATCTCAAATGTTTCACCCTCACATCGTACTTCAGCCCAGACGTCGGGAGCGATCCGATGTGAGATGGCACGCAAGTTCCGAGCAGGCTGATGGGGTGAAATCCACCGCGGAAACCTCCCCTTGGATCGCTCACCGTCCGTCGTCTCCAGCTCCCAGGGAACTCCCGCCGCCGCAGCGGGGTGCAACACACAAAACCCAATTCGGTTTCGGAGGAAACTCGTATTGGCCTGACCGAGAAAGCGAAACGTGATAGTTCCTTCGGCTGTTCCGACGATCGTACCCGACCAGCTGAAATCAATCTCGCGATCGACACATGCCACGTCAAAACTCAGAGAAAACGCACGGCCCTGATCACGCAGCTTGACATTACTTACTTTCGTCGGCAGTGTCCCCCAGAACTGGTCTCGTACCGGTGCGTTTATACCCCGCAGCACTTCTATCCGGCCAACTCGCAGGAATCGAAGCATCGCATGCTCCTGATCAAAAACCATCGAGAGCGGTCCGGCACGGAGCGCAATGGGATCTGCGCCCAGCAGTGACGGCGTGACACAACACCAGACCACAAAACACAGGACTCTCAGGTTGCGCATCATTGCAATACCTCGATGTGTGAACTCACGCTTCTTGCTGGCCCCAATCCACCTCAGAGAACCAGGTCTTGCACAACTCGGCCGCCCACATCCGTCAGGCGAAAATCGCGGCCTTGATGACGAAAGACCAAACGTCGGTGATCGATACCCAGGCAATGCAGCACGGTCGCATGCAGGTCATGGACATCAAGTTGATCTACCGCGGCATGAAAACCAAAATCGTCTGTAGCACCATACGTGACGCCGGGACGCACGCCGCCCCCCGCCATCCACATCGTAAATCCGTGGGGATGGTGATCGCGTCCCCACTTTTCTCCCCCGCCTTGGGCAACAGGAGTACGCCCGAACTCACCACCCCAGAGCACAAGCGTTTCCTCCAACAACCCGCGTCGCCCCAAGTCTGTCAGCAGTGCTGCCACACCTCGGTCAATCGCCTGACACTGCGCAGCGTGGTCACGCTGCAGGCTTCCGTGACTATCCCATCCCATATCATAAAGCTGAACGAACCGAACCCCCTGCTCCACCATCCGCCTGGCCAGCAAACAGTTGCGCGCGAACGAGGGGCGATTTCGTTCCACACCATAGAGAGCCAGCGTCTCGGCAGTCTCGCCCTGCAAATCCACCAGAGAAGGCACTTCGGACTGCATCCGGAACGCCAATTCGTACTGTTCGATCCGCGCTGCAATCTCCGGATCACTGACGAGCTCATAGCGACGTCCGTTGAGCCATTTGATCAGGTCAATTTGCGCTCGCCGTGTTGGTGGGTCGGTTCCCGCGGGGCTTTGCAAAAACATGACCGGCGCACCGGATGACCGAAACAGCACTCCCTGATGTCGGGACGGCAGAAACCCACTGGACCAGTAGCTATTTAGCAACGGCTGGCGTTTGACCCCTGACGTCAGGACGATGTATGCGGGCAGATTTTCGTTTTCGGTGCCCAGCCCATAACTCAGCCAGGCGCCCATGGTCGGTCTGCCCACACGGGAGTCCCCCGTGTTCAACAAGGATACCGCTGGATCGTGATTAAATATCTCACTCCGCAGGGAATTCACCACGCACAGCTGATCTGCCATACCGCCTGTTTTCGGTAGTAAATCGGATACCCATGTCCCAGCGTTCCCCCTGCGTGCGAACCGATAGGGCGACCGCTTCACCAAAGGCGGCGCATTCGATGGAATCATTGCAAAGTGGACATCTTCGACAACGCCAGGTGGAATAGGCTGGCCATCGTATTTCGCCAATGCCGGCTTGTGGTCAAATGTGTCTACGTGCGAAGGGCCGCCCGACATGAACAGATAAATCACGCGTTTGGCGGCGGGGTTGCCGGACTTTCGCGCATCTGTGCCGTGATCTGCGGCCGAGGCCGTGCCCGTTCCGGCCAGCGCGGATAAGGCAAGGGGCCCCAGAAAATGCGCACTCCCCGCCAGGAACGTGCGACGTTTGATCTGGCGCATAAGCGGATTTGCACTAAACATCAGTACTACTTCACTATTCGATCGAAATCATCTCATCCAGATTCAAAACCGCGCCTGCTAAATGAAACCACACGGCGTCCTCGTTCTGCCCGGCAGCCAGCGCCTGCTCCACAAATGCGGCACAGCGTTCCGACTCCCTGGCCGTAGGATTCCGGTTGAGAGCCAGCTCAAACATGGTACTGACGCGTTGCGCAATGTCGTCTTCTGGACAACGCGTCCGTACGCGCAATGCGAACGCCGTGGCCATCTCCACTGCCACCGGGTCATTCAATAATGCCAGCGCCTGTAGCGGTGTGTTCGTACGAGCGCGTCGAATGGTACACCGTTCGCGACTGGTGGCGTCAAACAAGGTCATTGATGGGTAGGGGGCCGTCCGTTGCCAGAACACGTAGAGGCCCCGCCGGTAACAGTCAGGCGCACCGTCTTCCCGCCATTTGCCGGCCGTCGCGTCGCGAAATTCTCCAACGCCCTCCGGCTGGTGAGGATACACACTGCGCCCCCCCACACGGCGGTCCAGCAATCCGCTCACCGCCAACAGGGTGTCCCGCACCGTTTCCGCACTACCACGCCGCCGAGGAAAACGCCCCAGCCAGTGATTTCCCACGTCCTGGGCAAACTTTTCTGGCGTCACCTGTGAGGACTGTTGAAAGGTGGCCGACTGCAGGATCAATCGATGAATGTGTTTGGAACTCCAACCCGACTCCACGAATTCGACGGCCAACCAATCGAGTAACTCAGGGTGCGTTGCCGGTGAACCACGGACACCAAAGTCATCCTCGGTCCGCACCAATCCACGACCAAAATAGTGTTGCCAAATTCGATTCACCGCGACCCGGGCTGTCAACGGATGTTCACCTGAAGCCAGCCACCTGGCAAACTCAAGGCGATTCCTTACGGGCCTACTCTCGGTCCCGGCAAGAAAAGCAGGCACTGCGGGCTGAACACGCGCTCCCCGGTTTTCGTAGTCCCCACGTATATGGATAAAGGTGGCACGTGGCTCCGGCAACTCACGCATCACTTGGGCGGTGACTGTTTTCTCGAGACTCCCCAGCCGTTCCCGCACGGTAGCTTCTCGATCCCGAATAGCCCGCCCCTCTGGCAAGTCTTCCAGGATCGCTGCAATCAACGTCGCCCGCATTGGCAGAACACCAATCCTGTCCAATTGGCCTACCGCAGTCTCGTCGATTCGCAAGTTGGCCAATTGCCCTCCAAAAACAAACGCGTTGGCTCGCCTGCTGTTTGCGTACCCTCCCCCAATCACAACCGGCCGGTCACACGTGGCCAACGAAGATGGGATGTGCCCCGTAACGCGGGCTTGCATATCGAGACGACCGTCCAAGAATAGCCGCACTGTTTTGCCGGGCTCGTAGGACATTGCAACGTGATGCCACCGTCCGTCGTCCACCCGTTTGCTACCGTAAACGATGGCACCAGAAAACGTCGCCGCACTTTCTGACAGCCACGCGTAGAGATGGCCAGGCCTGGCTTCCTTATCCCGCTCCCCGCCTATGCCAAACACAAACGATCGCTGCCCTGCTTTCCAGTCATAGCGTGAGACCAGATCTCCCACCGATTCACCCGTCTTGATCCACGCCGACACCGTCAACGGTCCTTGCAATTTCACCCGCTCCGTTAGCTCCGGGTACCACGGCAGCGGCGGCACACGTCTTGCGGCCCGGTCCAGTTCAGCTCGATCAAACAGCCCGTCCGCATTCGCATCCTTGACGGCCGCAACTTCTAACGAGGGGTTACGCACCACGAGCGGCGCCGCCGGCTTCCGCCCTGCCAACACTGTCCGCAGACGTTCCTGGAACGCCTGCCCCGAAACCACCGCGTCGCGGCGTCGCATCAGTGCGGCCAATTCGACTTCCAGATCCTGGCGTAGCCAGCGTGCCTGCGGCAACTCCACCTCCAGACGAGGACCGTGCACATCGAATTTTTCACCGAGGTGTGGAATATTGTTGAAAATGGCAAATACCTGGTAGTACTCGCGGGTGGTGATCGGATCATATTTGTGGTCATGACATTCTGCACACGCCAGCGACAAGCCTAGCCACACTCGCCCCGTCGTCTCCAGACGATCCACAATCCCTTTGACCCGAAACTCCTCTTTGCGAGGATTATTTCCCAGTGCTTGCATTGAGTTCCGATGAAATCCTGTAGCGATTAATTGGGATTCCGACGGGCTGTCCAGCAGATCACCAGCCAACTGAACCACACTAAAATGGTCGAAGGGCATATCTTGATTGATGGCATCAATCACCCAGTCCCGAAACAACCACATCGTACGTGGTTGATCTGCAGCATGCCCCGCAGTATCAGCGTAACGCGCGGCATCCAGCCAGTTCTGAGCCATGCGTTCACCGAAATGGGGAGACGCAAGCCATCGTTCGATCGCCTTCGCAATGGCCATATCCTCATCGTCCGCCAGCTGCATTTCCTCTGGTCGTGGTGGGAACCCGCGCGTGAGCAGGCTAATACGTCGCAATAATTGCTGGCGTTCGGCACGTGGACTCGGTTCCACTCCCTGCTGCCGCAATCGCTGCAACACAAAGGAATCAATCGCATTGCGTGCCCAGGAATTCTGTTCATTGCCGAGGCCATTGTTCGGCAATACTGAACGGGCAGGTACCGTAAAGGCCCAGTGTGTGCCGTACACAGCATCGGCTTCGATCCAGCGCTGCAACAATGCAATTTGCGCCGCACTGAGGCTCGCTGACGGTACCGGCGGCATTCTTCTTTCCGGGTCTTGGGCTCGAATCCGGTACAGCAGAGAACTCCGTTCGGGGCGCCCTGGATCAATCGCCCGTTTCCCCGAAAGCAAACGTTTTGTAGCGCTCTCCCGTGCGTCCAGCCGCAAGCCCGCTTGCCGACGGTCCGCATCGGCACCATGACATCGGTAACAATGCTCGGCCAGAATGGGACGGATATCTTGCTGAAAGTCAATCTCCGCAGCCACTGCCTGCACGGAGCTCTGGCCCAACGCCCACGCGCCCCAGAACATGCTCAGCACCAACACGGATCGAAATATCATAACGCCATTATATGGCTGCCCCGTTGATCAACCAATCGCTACCGTCACGGTAAACCGCGTGGCTGGCAAGATCAGTCAGCGTTCTGTGGCGCTCTCTCTGAGCCATCGCGACCCCACCTCGGTAAAACACGCTGGCAAATGTACAATGTAACGAACGAACCCCGGGTGCTGTCCCGTTCGATTGCGTGTGCTGGCGGAAAAGGAAAGAGCGAGGATGCGTACATTGCGCCCCATTTTCACTATTGCCATCGCGTTACTGGGTTGCACTCCGACGCCAGTCGACCCGGCCCTGCAATTGCAACAGCTGGGAGCAACCATCGTGCGTGACGGGCAAGGCGAGGTCACCGCCGCCTATCCCTCCAATACCGGAATCCTCGACAACGATCTTGCATTCCTCTCGCAGCTCACGCACTTGCGTAAAGTCGTCCTCAGCAACACTGCGATCACGGACGCGGGGCTCGTGCATCTGCAACCGCTGGTGAATCTGCAGTGGCTCAGTCTCACCAACACCTCACTGAGCGGCGTCGGCCTGGGCTGCCTGCGATCCCTCACGCAGCTCCAAACACTGCACCTCGACCATACTCAGATTAACAACACGGCATTGGCGAACCTGGACTCTCTCCATTCACTGCGTGTCCTTCACTTGAGTGGTACGCAAATCAACGGCACGGGACTCGCTGCCCTGAAGGACCTGGCCAACCTGGAGTCACTGCAACTGGACCGCACCGGCGTTACCGGCGCAGGTCTGGTGCATCTCAAAGACCTGACCGGCCTGCGTCACCTCAACCTCACCGCGACGCTCGTCACGGATCCCGGCCTGATTCACTTGCAGACGCTTGTCAATCTGAAATCCCTCGCACTACCCAAAACGATCACCGACACGGGGGTCCGACACCTCCTGCCACTATCCCATTTACGGAAACTCGACCTCAGTCACACCCGCGTGACGGCGGCCAGCCTGAAAACCCTCGTGACGTTTCAGCACTTGCAGTCCCTGAAGTTACCTCAATCCTTTGGGTCCGCAGCAGCAGCCAGCCTGGCAACGTCGATCCCACAGTGTCGCATCACGTACTGAGTCGCATCACGTACTGAGTCGCATCACGTACTGAGTGGCCGATAGCAACTCGTCTACCTTATCGTTGTTTGCCACGCACGGTGCCGTCACGCTGGGCCGGTACTGCTGAAGCCGCGGGTGTGGCGCCGGGCTTCAGCTGAGGCCAGGGACCAATACTGGCACCACGTGGCCGCGGCGCCGACGGGCGCAAAGCCCGATCCGTTGCCTGATATACGATCCCACCGAGGTGCGGAGTCGCCAGCAACCGCCCTCCGCGACTGCGCGAAATCAACGCCGCCTCGAGAATCCCTGTGGTCAGGTACGTCCGTTCGACCGGACTGGGAACCACACCGGTCAGAAAAAACTCCTCGACATTGCGGCCGAGATAGCTGAACGCGGCGTGCGTCTCACCACTAGAGCTATGGTACTCAAGCGCCTCGGTCAATTCGCCACGGCGCTGGGCATAGGCGAACTTGCGCACCCACCCATTGTCACCCAGCATCAGCGCGGCAGCCTTCAACCCATCGTCATATTCAACCAGAAACACATGAGGGTCGTCGATTGCCGCCGGTTCCAATGGACCCGGCCCGTCTTCAATCGCGGCCAGCGCCGCATTGGCCAGCTCCCTCGACCAGCGTCCTTCATCAGCCGCACGCCACACGGCATCCCCCGACAGACACTGGACTGAACGCACACCGGTTTCACCACCTCGACGCCGCTCGACATGGGACTGGAGCAGTTCCAGAGCATGGAACCCATAACGCTCAAGCATGTGGAATCCGATCACCAATGCCTCCTCGATCGGTTCCCCCTGAGGATGTTCCCAATTCGGGCTACGCCAGACAACCGGCATCGCAGACCCGGCCCAAAATGGAATACGTAACGATTGAGCACGCCGATACATCCACTCGGCGTCTTCCCAACGATAGGCAAAATGTTTATCGCTAAACACCGGTACTGGTCGTCCGGATTGAGCGATGACGGCGGACACCTGCTCAAAAAAATAACGCCGCGGCAGCATCTCCTGCCCCAGTTCGGTAACCGGGTAATCCCCATGCTCACCGATCACCAGGACAGCATCGACCGCCAGTTCGTCGCCGCCGAGGGTCAATGCCCCGCGAATGCTTTCGTAAAGAGGAATTTCGTAGCGGTGTGCGACCTGACGCCCGATGTCCTGATCATGGATCTGGTCGATGTACAGGGATGCCAGCTTCATCCGCGGCGCCAGTACTCCACGATCGGTCGGAAACCCGCGCACAAATTTGTCCACCAGCACACCCGCGTGGCTGTTGGGAAACCAGGTCGTCACCACCGCTGCCACGCGTTTCATGGAGCGCTCCCTAGATTCCACCGCCCGTGCCACCTGCTGCTGACCATCAACCGTGGTCACGAGTGTCAGCAGAAGCACCCCGCACATCAGCCCACTCGGCCTCCTCAGCTCGCCGCGCATCGAGTCTCTCCTGCTTTCAGACAAAATGAAACCACTGGTACCCGCGGTCTGCTCTCCGACCGATGGAGACGCAGCACGCCGCATTTCACTGACCGCTATGTGGTTCGGCCCGTACGCACCTCTCCCTCAGGAGCACTGCTAGGCTCAACTTGCCCACAGACGAATAGCACTGGAACGCCCTTGGCACAAAAAGCCGGAACGCTCAGAGCAACTCGTCGATCGCACTGGGGTCTTCAAGCACGGGCGTGGGACGACCGCCGTGGTCGAGAATGTGGAGCGTTGGATCGATACCCAGGCAACGGTAAATCGTGGCGTGGATATTGTCCGGACGTACTGGCCGGGTGGCAGGACTCTCCCCGCGACTATTGGTCGATCCCACGATCTGGCCACCACGTACACCACCACCACCTAGCAGGCAGAACATCGAGTTTCCCCAGTGATCGCGACCCGGTGTCCCCTTACTCAAAGGCGGGCCGCCATTGCCGCCATTATTCATACGTGGCGTACGACTGAATTCACCGCACAAAATCACCAGGGTCGAATCGAGAATTCCTCGTTGTTCCAGATCGGTAAACAATCCGGCCACGGCAGCGTCTACTTTGGGAAGGTAGTTCTCCATTCCCGATTGCAGGTTCCAGTGATGGTCCCAGCCACCAAAGTGCACCGTCACAAACGACGCGCCAGCTTCGACCAATCTCCGGGCTAGCAGGGTACTCTGCCCCCAACTTTGACGTCCGTACAGTTCACGTGTGGCTTCATCTTCGCGGCTCAGGTCGAACGCGTTTCGCGCCTCCTCCCCAGAGACAAAGGAGACTGCTTGCTGGTCAAAGCGGTCCAGGGCATCAAACTGCCCGCTCCGCTCGACCTGGCGTGGAATCTGGTCGAGGCGTCGCAGCAGGTCCTGGCGGTCATCAAGTCGGTTTACCGAAAGCCCTTTTGCCAGAGCCAGGTTCTGGACCTCAAACTTGGCGTTATTGGGATCACCACCGGTCTGGAAGGGATCGTACTGGACACCGAGCATATGGCCGCCAAAGTAGCCGGGTCGCAACCCGATGCTCGAAGCCACCGGAACCGAGACGTAGGGCGGTACCGTTGAAGCCCGCTGCCGACGCTGATAAGCGACCAGGGAACCAATTGAAGGAAATTTGGTCGCCGTGTTGCCGCCACTGACGCCCATGTTCTTGCTGGTGAGCATGCGATGCCCACCCGCAAAATGATCACCCGTGTTGTGATACAACGAACGGACAATAGAAAACTTGTCCGCAATCTTGGCTTGCCGCGGAAAGAGTTCTGTCACCTCGAATCCGGGAACATTGGTCGGAATCGGTCGCCAGATGCCGCGGTATTCCACCGGCGCTTCCGGTTTCATGTCGTACATGTCCATGTGCCCGGGACCGCCGTCGAGCCAAATCAAAATTGCAGAGGTTTTACTCTTGTTACTGGAGGCTGAGCTGTCCCGTGCCCTGAGAACGTCTCCCAAGCCAACGCTCGCCATCCCCGCCACACCCAATTGCACAAAACTGCGGCGGCTGATGCCATCACAATAACGGCCGGTCTGACCTGCTTGCACGCGTAACATGGAGTACCTCCAAAAGATCTGGCCAATCCAACGGCCGTGGATCGGCAGGTGGGCAATACATTTGATTGGTCCATTTTATACTCAACCACCCCGGATGAGGCAATCGAAATGGCACGCCACCCTCCCGGCTGCGGGTGGCCCAACCGGCCGCGGAGACACCGGATTCCCCTTTTTTGGTTATCGACACCACTGACGCCCACCGACACCCCCCTTAAGGGCCGCCCCAGGTCCACCCGAATACAAAAAAGGGGCTCAACCAAACAACGCGTTGACAGGGGTACCGTCCGTAACGCGTACTGGGCGTCCCGTGGGATCGGGCACCGTCATTTCCGGTGTTACTCCCATCGCCTGCAGTACGGTGGCATGCAAATCAAAAGGTGACACCGGATTGTCTGCGACATAACCAGCGATCTGATCACTTTTGCCATAAACCGTCCCGCCACGGATGCCGCCGCCCGCCAACACGGCCGAGTAACAGGAAGCCCAGTGATCGCGTCCAGCCCACTTATTGATGCGCGGCGTGCGACCAAATTCGCCCACCACCACCACCAGGGTACTCTCCAGTAGTCCCCGTTGTTGCAGGTCTTCCAGGAGCGCTGCGTACGCCTTGTCAAACGACGGACAACAGTAGTCGTGACGCAGCATCTCATGCCCACGATTCTTGCCGCCGCAAACTTCGGTATCCGCACCGTGATTATCCCACAAATTAAACTGACAGCCATCTTGCCCGTAGAAGGTCCAAAAGACATTCACCATCCGCACATCGGCCTCAACCAGACGCCGCGCCAGCAGGAAACTCTGGCCGTACTCGTTCATGCCATAGCGTTGTCGGGTCTGCGGAGCTTCCGAGGTGACATCAAAGACCTGCCGAATGTGATCAGACGAAAACAACGTATAGGCACGTTCCAATAACCCGTCCAGTTGCTGGACACCAGTCGACCGGGACAAATCACGTGATGCCAGATTCGCGAGTAACTCACGGCGTCCGCGCAACCGACGCACATCCTGTCCCGTTCGTCTCAAATCGAGATTCTCCAGGTTGAACGCGGTTCGGGTGAGAGATCCTCGCTTCTCCGTCGCCAGGTCGAGGGCTTCGTACTGACTCCCCAAGAAACCGGCGGTCTGCCCTTTGTAGAATCGATCACCAGTCATGAAATAGCGCGGCACGACAACCCAGGGAGGCAGCTCACCACGGGCCCCGAAATAATAACTAAGCATACTGCCAATGCTCGGATGGTCGCTCGAACTCGCCGGGTAGGGCGTATTCAACTGCCCCTTGCTGGCCAACAACGTGCGCAAGATTCCCGAGTCGTGCGACTGGGTATCGTGGTTCATTGAGCGAATGATCGCAAGCTTGTCGGCGTGTTGCGAGACCCGCGGCAGCAAATCGCCAATCTGAATTCCAGGGACGTTCGTCGAAATCGGCTTGAACGGTCCGCGAATCTCATCGGGGGCCGCAGGCTTGAGATCCCACAAGTCAATCTGAGAGGGACCACCGCAGAGAAAAATATAGATGCAGTTCCGAGCCGACGCCTGTCTTTCGGACTGCTGTTCGGCGGCAGTGAGCGCCGTGGACACACCCGCACCCAACGCACCCATAGCGCTCATCTTAAGCAGGTCTCGGCGCGCCAGCACGGACCGCCGTGCTCTGGCTCCAGCCATCAGCTGTAACATCCTTCTACTCTCCTTCAGGCCGTGGACCCCGCCCGATCGGTTCCCATGCCCTGAAAATGGTTGCGGCCATTTACCGCACGTCGCGGATCACCTCGGACGAATCAATCCCGCTTACCTCGCAAACCATTGCCAGGCGAGCTACCCAACTAGCACGCGTTTTCCGGACAAGGGCCGATCTTGTCGCGTCTCCCAACACACTCTTACTTGACGCTTGCGCAAACGCCGCTCGCCTTCGCCGGCAACTTCAACATACGGAGAACCCGCGGCCCTATATCCCTAGGCTACTTTACCAGATTCCGAATGCGACGCGGATACGGAAACCTGTTTTCTTCTCTGTCACGCACGTTGTTACGAGCCACAACCAATGTCGACCGGGGGCTCGTCGCAACCACCCGTCTCTTATTAAGCTGACACCAGGGCACGATCCTCTTCCTCAGGACCAAATCGGCACCCAGAGAAGCCACCGCTATGCGCATCTCCAAAATGATCTCAGCTGTGGACACACACGCCTGCGGAGAACCAGGGCGAGTGATTGTCGGTGGCGTTCTCGACGTGCCAGGCAAAACCATCTTCGAGAAAAAAGAATACCTCCAGCAGCATGCCGACCATCTCCGTAAATTCATGTTGCGTGAGCCACGCGGTTATCCGGCGGCGAACTGCAACCTGATCCTGCCCGCTTGCCATCCCGACGCAGACGCCGGCTACGTCATTATGGAACAGGTGGAATACCCGCCGATGTCCGGGACCAACACGATTGCTGTGACCACGGTGTTGCTGGAAACCGGTATTCTGCCGTCACAAGAACCTGTCACCGAACTTACCCTCGAGTCTCCTGCGGGACTTATCCACGTCCGCGCCGAAGTCCAGCACCAGAAGGTAACCTCCGTTACATTTGAAAACGTACCCGCTTTCGCCACCCATCTGGACACCCCCATCGAGGTTCCGGAACTGGGTCGCGTACTGGTCGATGTCGCTTACGGAGGTATGTTTTACGTGATCGCGGAGGCAGGCCCCCTGGGACTGGACCTGATCCCCAGCAACGCAGGTCGCATCGCCCGCATTGGTGAGATGATCAAAACTGCAGCCGAAAAACAACTTCCCGTAACGCATCCCCAACAACCACGAATCGCCGGCATCTCGATCTCACAATTGTCCGCGCCTGGTACCGATCCATCCGTGGACATGAAAAACACGGTCGTCGTTTCGACAGGCCAACTCGATTGGCAACGTCCCGAAACCTGGACGGGGGTCTGTGATCGTTCGCCGTGCGGCACCGGCACCTGCGCGCGGATGGCCACACTCTACGCGCGCGGCAAACTCTCGCTCGCGCAACCGTTTCGTCACCAGGGAATTCTCGGAACCGTGTTTACTGGCGAGTTACTGCGCGAAGTCAACCTTGGAACACCTTACCCCGCAGTCGTGCCGCAACTCAGTGGCCAGGCATGGATCACTGGGACCGCGAATTACCTCCTCGACCCGGCCGATCCATTCCCAGAGGGCTACACACTGGGCGACCTGTGGGGCGGCGACTTGGACGGCCGCCGCTGACCACATTGGCTCGCTTACCTCGGTGCTGTCCAACGAACCGTTTCGATATAGGTTTTGCCGTCGGGTTTACGGTAGCTGTAGACACTGACCAGCGACCCATCCGGGTTCTGTACGGTATTTCCAAACCCACCGCCACTGGCACCTGTATTTTCATAACTGATGACCATCCGATCGTGCCGAAAGTCCCAGGTATCCCCATCGTCCTGACTAAACACAGCGCGGACTCCCAGTGGATATCCGTCACTAGTGCCGCTGCGGACTGTAAAGGTCAACATCAACCGGCCGTCCGCCAACTTCAAGAAGCGCGGATACATCTCCCCATAGGTGCCAAAACGCCCTCCATCTGCCGCTTTTCTCCAGGACCTGCCCGCGTCCGTAGAAACCCATAGCATCGAACGATCTGCGTTGTCATTTCCCGCCAGTTTTTCTCCTGGCTTGAGCTGCATCTTCCAGTGTGGACCAGTACGGTCCACACGTACCACATGCAACAACCGTTGCCGTTCGCCCGCATAGGTCACGCTCTGACAGAAAAATCCATCCACATCGATCCAACCTTGCGTATCCGGCTGGAGCGACCTATCCCAGGTCGCTCCACCATCGCGACTCTGCCACAAGTACACATTCTCTGGTGCCAATTTACGACCGTGGGCAATACTGACACCCAGGCAGGCTATCCGTTGTCCCGGACGCTGCGGATCGGGTATCTCGAATGCTGTCCAATCACTTTGCGTGGACGCCTGGTCCGGAAAGGGTTGCGGACCGATACGCGTCTCCGTCCAGGTCTTTCCGTGGTCCGCAGAGCGAAACACTTTACTGTATGTGTGTTTTGATTTATTGAAGGCGTCATTGGCCAGAAAATGGCACGGCATAACGATGGCGCCATCCGACAACACGGTAAGCGCGAATTCGCGCCCATGGATATCCTTGCGTTCCTCACGCGGCAGCCACGTACGGCCTCCGTCGCGTGAACGGAAAAAGATCGCCCGTTCACTGTAGGGCTCCCCCTTCTTGAGCTCGTTACTGGGAACGCCGCCAAAACTGAACGCCACTACCAGGAGTTCGCCATTCTTCAAACGCGCAATCCAGGGTTTGTAATCGTTGGGGAGTCCCAACGGTGTACGGACCGCCGGAATTGCCGTCGTTTTCAGAAGCCTGGGCTGATAGACCCGTATCGGCAGATTAGTACGCTGATCGACGGCATCCAGCCAACCGTGCAAGCCCAGCAGGACGACCAGAGGAAGGCAGAGTCTTTGTGACAACATAACAATCTCCTTGCAGGACCAGCATGGCCTGTCGGGCCCGGCGTCCGGCCCACCATCCAGACTTTGGCAACGCCATCACTCTAACAAAGGGAAGAACGCTTCACCACTCGCTCGGATCAACTGTAATGCGACGTGACGACGAGCCCAAGAACCGGTACGCTAAGCCCCACACACGCACCCCAGCGTGGATCGCACATCGCCTGTGAGCCGTCCCAATGCACTCACTACAACACTGGATACGAGATCCTGGCGTTCGTCTCGGTGGCTCACGCGGGTTGGACATTTCCAAACTCCAGGCACCATGCATTACCGCGCTGCCGGAGGGTGGCTATCGGATGTTCTACACAGCCGTCGGACCGGCAAAACCGTTCACCGACTGCCAGGGGTATTTTCTCAGTGCCGTCTCCACGGATGGCCTTTCCTTCACCACCGAACCCGGAATTCGCCTGGCGCCGCAACCGCAACTGGCGCACATGGCGTTGCGGGTCATTGCGCCCTCGGTGACACGAACGTCGGCCGGTACCTGGCGGATGTATTTCGAATCCCGCGGTAGCGCCGACCGCCCCACCGTAATCTGCAGTGCCTGCTCTGACGATCTATTTCACTGGCGTCATGAACCTGGGATCCGCCTCGAAACAGACACCAACCTGGGTGGCCCGCGATATATCGCCTTACCTGATGGAAGCGGTCGTCTCTACTGCTTCCACACAGTCACTGACTCCAACGGCCTGCAGTGCCAGCAGGTGGTCAGCGCCTCCACAGCAGATGGGATGGCCTTTTCACTGGACGCCGAGGTGCGGCTGACAGATCGCAGTGGGCCGCTCGACGATCAAGGGATCACCGCCGCGGAAGTCATTCATCGGCCCGACGCCACACCTCCCTGGACGATGATCTACTCGGCCTGGCAAGCACCACCACCTGGCAGCCAGGTGCCACTGCATCCGAGCCAGGATTCCCAGGCAGTTGCCCGAGGAAAGAGCGCCGATTTTGCCGCCGCTTCCATTGCCGCGGACATCGCGGGATACCGCTCACGGATCTTCGCAGCGACGTCTCCAGACGGACTCACCTGGACGCGTCAGGGTTGTGTCCTCGAAGGCGCCGGTTACACATCCAACGCGCTCGACGCGGTCCACGCGGAGGACATGTCGCTGATCTCCATCCCCAATGACAAATGGCGAATGTACTATGCGGCGTGCGACCGCCACGGAACATGGTGTGTCGCCAGCGCGACGACACACCCGCCGCATCACGAGCCGAACCGCCACTAGCGAAAGATCCCAAAGGTAAATGCCGCAGGCAATTCCTCGACGATCGTCTGGCCCTCGGTATCGGTGACCATCAACGTTGACATATAGGCATGCCAACGTTCCAGAGCAGGATGTTCTCGACTGCGATCCCAATCCTCCTCCGTCGGCGCGACTGCGTGGAGAAACAGCCGCTCGCCGTGCAGGAAAATCGCCATGCTTACCTGATTCTCTGCCATGCTGAGATCGATTTCAGGCCACAGCGCATCGTGCGCCTGTTTGTATTCTGCATAACACCCTGGTTTAAGACAAAAAGTCTGTGCAATCGAGAACATATTGTTCCTCTGATGATCGATCAGCGACCGGCAGCCCGCCTGCTGCTCACGACACAGCCCTCAGCCACAACCTGCCCTGCCTGAAAATCGTAGACTGCGACCCCATCCAACGCCAGACGTATGTCCTGTCACCAAAACGCCAGCGCCTCGTGGTCTCCTGACGCAACGATTCCGCCACATTAGAATACGGACTTCACACCTTGAAACTTCCGCGAAGTGGAACATCCCAATGAGATTGATCTCGATGCTCTCGGCGTGCTGGCTACTTCTGGGCATGGCTACTGCCGAGCCACCACGTTTCCAGGAACACTTGATCGGCGCCGGCTACACGTATTCCTTTGGTATCGCGACTGCTGACATAGACGGCGACGGAGACCTCGACATCACTAGTGCCGACGCCCTCCCTAACAACAGTCTTTACTGGTACGAAAACAAGGGAAACGCAATTTTTCAGAAACATTTTGTCCAGCGTGATGACCCTGAGCGACTCGAACGCCATGCCATTGCTGACATCGACCAGGACGGCCATCCCGACATCGTGATCGTCAAGAATCTCTTCGGCGACGTGCTCTGGTTCCGGAACCCCGGTACCCCTACCGACGGGAACCTCTGGCAAAGAAACGTCATCTGTCATCAGGGGCTCATCGGCGCCTACGATGTGGCCGTGGGAGATTTCGACGGAGATGGTGATCCCGATGTGGCGGCCTCCAGCTGGCGACTGAGCAACAATTATGTGTGGTTTGAGAACGACGGCACGCCCGCCGATGGCCCCTGGAAGATGCGCGTCATCGACGACCAAATTGCCGAAACACGCAACATTCGCGCTGGTGACATCGATGGTGATGGGGACCTCGACCTGGCCTGCACCGCCCGTGTGGCAAATCTTGTCGTGTGGTACGAAAACACAGGCAAACCTGATCTCGATCGCTGGCGAAAACACGTCATCGACGATCGCTCACCACACCCGCTGCACGGAGAACTCAGCGACCTCGACCAGGATGGCGACCTCGATCTGGTTCTCTGCCTGGGCATGGGATACAGCGGAAAAGGCAACCTTGAACAGGTTGCCTGGTATGAAAACGACGGCACACCAGCGCGTGGCCGTTGGACAAAACACCTGATCGCTGACATGATGTGGGGCGCGTTTGAGGCAGCCACTCTCGACTACGACGGAGATGGTGACCTGGACGTCGCCTTGACCACCGGCTACGCCGATCTGGTCAGCAAGAAAAGCGACAAATTCCACCGCATCTGGATCATGGAAAATACCGGCGACCCGAAAACAGGGTGGCAGCCGCACCTGCTCCGCGAACAATGGCGACGGGTCAATCAAATCATTACGGCCGACATCGATGCCGACGGCCAGGTCGATATCATTGCAGGTGCTGAACGCGGGTCGAACGAAGTTCGCTTATGGCGCAATCAACGCGGCAAGTAAACCTCACGCACGGACCAATCTCTCGGTCAGATTATTCTGGCCACCCACATCCGTCAAACGCCGATCACGACCCTCGAACAAATAGGTCAGCCGTTCGTGGTCAAGTCCCATCAGCCCTAGCATGGTGGCGTGCAAATCGTTGACATGCACCTTGTCCTCCACCGCGGAGAAGCCAAAATCGTCGGTGGCGCCAATTGTTTTACCGCCGACAATGCCGCCCCCCGCCATCCACGCGCTAAATCCATATGGATGATGATCGCGGCCATTACTTCCCTGGCGAATCGGCGTCCGTCCAAACTCCCCAATCCAGACGACCTGCGTCGACTCGAGCAGACCTCTCTGCTTGAGATCGGCCAGCAAACCTGCAATCGGCTGATCCACTTTTGCGCCTTGCGACTGATGGTTTCCCTTGCAATCGCCGTGCGCGTCCCAGCCGCCGCATATCAACTGAACGTAACGCACGCCGCGCTCAACCATGCGTCGCGCCATCAAGCACATTTTGCCAAACCGATCTGCGGCGCCAGCTTCGATTCCGTACAGGTCCCGTGTCGCTTTCGTCTCACTGGAGAGGTCGATCAATTCCGGCGCCGCACCCTGCATCCGGAACGCCAACTCGTAATTCGCGATCCGAGCATCGAGTCGGCTGTCTCCAGGTCGACTTTTCAGATGTTCACGATTCCAACTGTTGATACGATCGAGAATCAGCCGCTGTTCGCGGGCACTGATCGCCGCCTGCCGTTGTAGATTCTGAATTGGCGCACCTTCAATACGCATATCCGTGCCTTGATAGACTGCCGGCAGGAATCCAGAGCTGTACATCGATGCGCCGTTGCGGAAGATACCATCGGTCATGGCAATGTAAGCGGGCAGATCATCACTCTCACACCCCAACCCATAGACCACCCAGGAACCAATACTTGGATGCCCCAGCAAGCGCGTCCCCGAGTGCGTCATAATCATTGCCGAGCCGTGAATAAACAGCTCGTGATGGAGCGACCGAATAATCGCCAGCTTGTCCGCATGTTCAGAAAGATGCGGAAAAATGCTCGAGATTTCCTGACCGCTCTGTCCGTATTTGTCAAACGAAAACTGCGGTGCCAGAATCTTCGCGTCGGCGGTATTGATCTGCGCCAGATCGAAATCACGCAGACTCTCGGGAAGCAGCTGCCCATCGTAGCGGCTCATCACCGGTTTTGGATCAAATGTCTCCAGTTGGCTCGGTCCACCTTGCATAAACAAAAAAATGATACTCTTGGCGGTACCGGGCTGATGTGGTGCACGTGGTGCGAGTGGACCTTGAGGCACCGCGGCGTGTGTCTCCGCCGACAACAAGTCCCCCAAAGCCAGAGCGCCAAAGCCCAAACCACCTTGCCGTAGAAAATCACGTCTCAATTGCGTACCAGACATCACCATCCACCTTAAACAGCTAATCAACGAAAGCGAATTCGGACAAATTGAATACCGCGAGGCAGAGTTTCGCAAGTGCGCGGGCACGATGCGGCGGTAGTGTCTGAAGCGCAGGGGGCACATCCGTCAACGGCGTGCCTTCGACAGATGTCAAACTCTGCAGAAGTTCACGCGCTGACAATATTTCCGCAGCCGTCGGGTCCCGCCCCAGAGCCACCTTCCAGATTCTCTCAATCTGAGCAGGCGTTTCTGCTCCCGCCTCCTTAACGACACGTCCCGCCATTTGCACAGCCTGGCGAAACACCGACTGGTTGTTCAGTCCCCACAGTGCCTGCGGCGCTACGGTGGTCACGTCTCTTGTCGGGCAACTTACGGACGTTACCGGGGTGTCAAACACCTCGAACATAGGAAATTTGAAATTGCGCCGCACTAGGATGTAGATACCACGGCGATGATGTTGCGCCGGATCCCGTGATACGACCCAGTGCCATTTCTCACGCAATGACGCAATTTCATCCGCCGCCAGGGGTGGTACTACCGGTCGCCCTCCCATCTCCAGATTAAGAGTCCCCGCGGCAGCGTGCACCGCATCCCACAGTGCTTCCGCTTCCAGGCGACGGCGGTCCATGCGCCACAGCAGCTCATTTTGTGGATCCTGTCGGAAATGAGACTCGTCACCGAATCGACTGCTTCGCCGATACGCGGCCGAGTTCATAATGCGGCGGTGGAGATTCTTGACATTCCAGCCATCTGCGACGAACTCCTTAGCCAGCCAATCGAGTAATTCGGGATGTGTGGGAGGCTGGCCCATGTGGCCGAAATCATTCGGTGTCGCCACGATGCCCCGCCCAAAATGCCATTGCCACACTCGGTTCACAAAAACCCGCGAGGTCAGCGGATGGTCAGCTCGCGTCAACCACAGCGCGAAGTCTCGCCGGGCACCAAAGGGTCGCTGCAGTTCAGACGCAACCCCAGTCGCCGCTGCCAGTGACACCGGCAACGCGGGCTGAGAACGCGCCATCGGCCTGGCAAGCTCACCACGTTCCAGGACATGAATGGGACGTATCAATTCGGGGTGCTGTCGCGCCAGAACCGTCGCCGTAGGGATGTGCATCAAACCTACATAATCAACCGCGTACTGTCCTGCCGCTCTCTGCGGAAGCGCCAATACAGCCTGGCCAATCGCCCCCAGCAATTCTTGTTTGCGTTGTGCTGCCTGCGGAGTGTTCTTTTTTCCCTCCGGTGAATCAACAAACAACTGGTACGCCTGGCGTGCTTCCTGAACCGCCACGACCTTCGGATAACTCTGCCGCCAGTCCGCCTCCTCCATCGACGTCCACAAGGGGATCTCCACCTCGCGTGCGTTGGCAAAAATGGCCTGCATCGCAAAATAGTCTTCCTGCGTAAACGGGTCGAATTTGTGCGCGTGGCACCGGGCGCATCCCAACGTAATCCCCAGGAATGCCGACGCGGCCGTATCAACCTGGTCGGTCAACGTTTCATAAGCCAACCGTTTCGCATCCAGCCCCGACTCATGCACCCGCGGTCCCAGAGTAAATAGCCCCGTGGCAATCCGAGCTTGCAAATGCTGGCGTTTCTCGTCAGTTACCGCATACACACGTCGCGGGTCCAGATCGAGATTGTCAGGCCAAATCTCATCCCCTGCGAGCTGCTCCTGAACGAACTGGTCGTAGGGCATGTTGTCGTTGAAACTCTTGACCACGTAGTCGCGGTAGCGCCAGGCATTGCGGTAGTAGATATCCGTCTCGTATCCGCCACTATCCGCGTACCTCGCAACATCCAGCCAGTGTCGTCCCCAACGTTCACCGTAGTGCTTGGACTCCAGCAAACGGTCAATCAACTGTTGCCAGGCCTGAGGCGATGAATCTGACACAAACGCATCAACCTGCTCCGGACTGGGCGGCAAACCAAGCAAATCAAAATACGCGCGGCGAACGAGAACGCTGCGTTCTGCCTCGGGAGCAGACGCCAACCCAGCGGCTTCCAGCCGATGGAACACAAATTGATCGATCGGACCACGAACCCGCTCCGCCTGCTTCAGGGACGCCCGCGGAGGCGGCTCAGGACGGGTCGGAGGTTCAAATGCCCAATATCCGCGAGTTACCTCTCCGGCCGCGCACGCAGAAACGAGCCCGGCCACAATCAAGCCCGTCTGTTGTAGGACTCGCACCATCGCAGCTCACCTCCGATCCGAAGTCTGCTAGTCGCCCAGTGCTCGAGAGCTACCTGCACCCTCTCCATAATACCATTATGGCCATCGCGTGTGGCAGTGACTTGCTCCCTCCCGTTCACATACCAGCCCGACACCGCCGTCCTGCCGCTTGTATCGGGAGTTGTGCAGGGTACGATCTGACCAACCATTCATCCATTATTCCGGTCCGACAGCGGCCAGACTTTCGAGTTCCTGCCGCTGCCGCGACTGCAGAACACAGGTTACTGACATGGAAATAATCGACTGCCACGCGCACATCTACTCACCGGATGAGGAGCGTTACCCCACCGCGCAAAAGCCTCTCCGGGTCCCGGGAGGAAAGGCGTCCATCGAGGACCTTCGGACACTCAGCCTGGCCCATGGCGTGACGGCCGTCCGTCCCGTGCACACGGTGTCGTTCTATGGATACGACAACCGGTATCTTTGCGACGCCGTCAAGGCGCATCCCGCCTGGACAGCGGGCGTGTGCACCCTTGAGCCTGATGACCCAAAAAGCCCCGACGTACTGCGCCGCTGTGTGGAAGAGTACGGGGTCAAGACGCTCCGCAGCACACCTGGCAACAATCGTACCACCTTTGACCATGACGGTGTCCGGCTACTCTGGAAAACCTGCGCCGAGCTAGGTGCAACCGTCGATATTTTCCTGATGTCAACGGCCTGGGTTCCCAGCGCAGAGAAATTGCTGCGGGCATTCCCTCAATTGACCGTCGGCTTCGATCATTGCATGGATCTCAAACCAGGTCCGCAGTACAAAAAAACCTTGCGTGAGGTACTGCGTTTGTCGCGCTACCCGAATCTCTACGCGAAAGTCGACTTCATCAGCACCGGCACCGAGATCGGCTATCCCGGTGCCGACCTGCACGACGCCGCGTTGAGAATTATCGAGGCGTACGGTCCGGACCGCTGCGTCTGGGGCAGCAACTTTCCCAACGTGTTGTGGACACCCAAGATCACATACTCTGAGCACCTGCGAATCTTTACCCACGACCTTCCGCTCTCGTCTCAGGCACGTGCCCAGGTACTGGGCCAAACTGCAAAACGGTTATGGTTTCCCGGTCTGTAAGGGCAATTTGCTGTATCACCACACCAGCCAGGCCCAATCATCGGGTCATCGGCGAAGGCGACCGCTCCCCCCCCTCGGGGTCGTCATCAGCATCTGCCAAATAGGCCACCTGCAGCCTTTTCTCATCCACCTCCACATACTGCCGGCAGCGTTTCCGCAAACGCCGTCGGTACTGCGTCATCGCGTCGGCTTGAAATCGCGCGGTGAGACCATAACTAACCAGAATGCAGATCGCCCACACCATCAGTCCTGGCATGGTCGCCACCTCACCAGATGCCTCATCACTCAAGAACCCGTGACTGGAAAACAGCAGGTCTGTGTCCGAGACGAGCCGGACTCCCATCACCAGGATCACCAGCAAGACGCTCGCGCCGGCAACCAACAGGACGCTGCCCAAATAGAGATTGACCACGTCAGCCAATTCACGCCGAGCCCGCCGCCAGCTCCAACTCTTGTCCTGCCGGTAACAATTTTTCCAGGCGGCGCGATCGAGCCGTTGAACGCGGAGCAACTTCACCAGCCCCAGCCCGACAAGCAACAGGGTGGCAAACGCGGCCAGGATAAGTACCGCCAAAGCGGGCAGTCCAAACGTTTCCAATGCAGTCTCCAGTTGGCCATTCTTGGAACCTGGCGGTGCAACCCCTCTCTTTGCAGTCGGTAACCCAAAGGCCATGCAACCAACAGCAGACGACGTGCTGGGGAGCCCCGCTTAGCCGAGGTTAGCTGAACCCGCACCGAAACGCCAGTAGAATGTGTTCCGGGTCCGGCCAAACCTGCCGGTTTCCTTATCTGCTGTCGGCAACCATCTCGTATTTTGCCAGTCGCCGGTGCCACTGTTTTTGACGAAGCCCCGCCCACTCAGTTCGCGCACACTGTGGCTTCAGCACCGCGCGTGCCGCTGTTGCGACAAAGGCGTCACCAGGTGCCCGGGCCAGCCTTACCCTACGTCGTCTCGCAGGGCCAACAGTGACCTTCCGGCCAATGCGTAACGCGTCCCGCAGCCTACCGCCAGCACGAACAGCAACACTGAGACCAGTGTCGTCGTCCCATACCAGAGCGCGATATTGTGTGAGCAAATCACCCCCAACGTCAAATTCGCAAAGAAGTACGAGACTGCAGCCAGGATACCCCAACGCATCAGGATGGTGATCGGCATGACCACTGAGATAAAGGTCGTCGCCCTCAGGAACCAATGGTCTTCCCCACTCGTCAGTTGCAGGAAAAACACCATACCGATACAAGCCAGATAGGCGATCAGGGTACGTCGGCAGATGACTTTCACCAACAAGATGAACACCATCAGGTAAAACAGGCACACCCAAGTCGCCGTTAGCAGAAACTCCCCATACATCGCAAACATCAACCGCGGCGCGGCAAAAAACGGCAACTGGTCCGCGGTGGGCATGACGCCCGCCGTCAGGCGCTCCGCCAGTGCAAACTGCAAGCCGTAAAGCAGCTTGTTGATCCCACTACCGGTAAACGCAATCAACAAATCTCGGCCAATCAGAGGATCCCGCCAGCGTCCCTGCATGAATCGCGTCCAGGACACAAGCAGCGTCGGCCAAAGACGCCGCAGCAGCGGCTCCAGAGCCAGGTACGCCAGGACCAACCCCAGCGATTGAAACAGAGAACGCACCACACCCTGCACCACGATCATCAGCTCGTCCAGACTGGCGTGGTGCGGAGCTTCCAGCAACCAGCAGATCTCAGACACACCAAAGGCAACAATCCCGATCTTGATTGCCCCCGCGACATCTGCATTCCGTCGACGAATATTACGCGGCACCAGCACAAGGCACCCCACCAGGACAATCACAAATAGCACTGCGGGCAAATCTTGCAGCGCTGTCCGTTCCTCGCGCCAGGGGGGGACGACACGAAAATACACTGGCCTGCCACGCAAAAATCCCATACGCACCGCCAGTGGCAAGTGGGGATTATTGGGATACGTCCCAGTCCATTCGAAACACGCGTCATGGGCAACCGGGCAAATCCATCGTTGCTTCGAGACCGCCACGCTCTGGCGATCCGTCGCGCTGTCAACAAAATCAGATTTCCGCAAGCCGGCCTCCCGAAACAACTCGTCGACCCAGATTCGCTGGGGCTTTTCAGCCGGTTTCCACGCCGGCAGCAAATCGTCCCCAAGGTTGATCCGAAAGGTATCCAGCTTGCCAGCTGGCGTGCGCACCAGTAACAAACTATCGGAAACTGTAATGGCAGGATCGTCCCAACTGGCCAGATGATTCTTGAACACTCCGTGTGGCGAAAACACATGCAGGTATTCTCGCGGCCGCAACGTCGCCTGACTCTCGCGGTACCAGAACCACCCCGCAGCGGGCTGTTCGAGACGTTGAAATTCCCGTCTTCCTGTTTTCCATGCCAAACGGATACGCTCATCGGCCGGATCATAGTCACTGGCCCCTTGATTGCCTCGCAATCCAGCGGAACTATGCGGCAGACGCGGAATCCCCAAGGCATCCAACCAACTCCGCGCCGCGACGCGCATCGCCTCAGGCGATGCTTGAAAGTGGGCGCCAGACAGCAGCGAACTTTGTTCACTCAACGCCAAATTAAGTACCAGGCTTGCTACCGCCGCGATCAGCAGAGTCACAATCACCCGCGTACTCAGCAAAGGCTGTTCAACACTCGCCGCCACCTGTTCAGGTGAGGGAGTCTGCCCCATGGCGAGTGCGGCTTCCAACGGACTGTTCCCCGGCAGCATTTGAAAGACCGTCAACGCCGATTTGATACGAATTGCCGGGTCCTGCCGCAAACACGCCTCGATGACCTCCTCCACTGCCAGATCCAACTCGGGGTTGTACTCTGCGAGCGCAACCTCCGTATCGCGCGAACGAACCTCCATAAGTTGTTGCAGCGAATTGACTTCATGGGCCGACTGCCCCGCGAACAGCTCATACAGGATCAGTCCGAGCGCATACAGATCTGACTGCTCGGACAACTCCTCACCACGCAGTTGCTCCGGAGCCATGTATGCCGGGGTTCCTGCCAATGGCCCAGAACCACCATCGGCGGTTAGCTGCGCCAGGCCAAAATCCGTAATCCTCACCTGCCCTTGAGCGTCAACCATGATATTGGCCGGCTTCAAGTCGCGGTGGATAATTCCCTTCTGATGCGCCGCGTGGATTCCTGCTGCCATTTGCTTGGCAAGATCCAACCCTTGTTCGCTCGTGAGCTGTCCCTCACGCGCCAGCACCGCCTGCAAATCCTCGCCGTCAATCAACTCCATAGAAATGAAAGGCGTCTCTTCCGCCTCGCCAATGTCATAAACGGCGCAAATATTGGGGTGTGATATTTGTCGTGCCAACCGCACCTCTGCCCGCAGTTGTTCCAGTCGCGGCCCCAGTGTATCGGCCCCCTGGACCAGAAATTTCAATGCCACCGGCTGTTCCAGAATCAGGTCATCCGCCCGGTACCCCTCGCCCATCCCACCCTCGCCCAGCCTGGCGACAATCCGATACCGTTCCAGCAACAAGGTTCCTGGCTTGAATCGTTGTGTTTCCCCCAATACACCGGTCTGCGACGGTGCACTTTCCCGTTCCCCAGCAGCCTCATGGCGAAGTGGTTCAGGCTGGCTGTCCAGTGAATCGCTGGTCATGTCCAGCGGGCCGCCGTGACGTTGCACGCGGAATTGATCCGCAGCGCCCTCCCCAGGTTTCAGATCGGCGTCAGTCTGACCCGCATGGTAGTGTGTCTGATCAAGACCTGCTGCCTCGTCCGCATCGACACTCTGGTAAAGCGTCTGTTCAAGCCCTGGACCGGCGCGTGTCTCGTCTTCCTGGAAAAGCGTCTGGTCAAGTCCGTCCATACCACCCGCTACCAGGTCGCGACCACACGTAGCGCAGCGATCCACGCCGGCATCAATCCGGGCATCACAATGCGGACATTGCATCGGTGTCGCTTTCTCACGCATGATCATTCCATCGCAGCAGCAATCCAGCCACCGATGTGCCGCCCAACCAGGCACTCGGCCCTGCCGTCGACACGACACCTCCAGCCACGGCCTCAATGTACACCATATCTGCCGCAGCGCAGCTCTGACTACCTCGGCCGCCACTCCCGTAATCGAACCCCATGGCGGCGTTCCGCTTTGCACCCCACTATGACGCGTGCGTCTCGACAGCCAATTGAATTTCGCTGACTAACGCAGCGATCGCGTCTTCCGTCGTGTTCCAACCACACATAAACCGGCACACCGACCCGGAGCGATAAAAATGCCAGCCAGCCGCCTCCAGCGCCCCTGCCACACCGTCCGGCAAAGCGGCGAAGACCGCATTGGTTTCCACTTTATAACGCAGGGCGACACCCGGAATCTGCGTTAGTTGTGCACCCAACGTTGCCGCGCATTGGTTCGCATGCCGCGCATACCGTACCCAGGTCTCCCCCTCTAGCAGACCGAGCCAAGGCGCCGACAAATACCGCATCTTCGACGCGAGCTGACCTACCTGCTTCCGCCGCCACCCAAAATCATGCGCCAGCTGCTTGTCGAAGAACACAAGCGCCTCCGTCGCCGGCCCACCGTTCTTGGTACCTCCCAGACTGAGTACGTCCACTCCAGCCCGCCAGGTGATCTCGCTGGGAGCGACTCCGTCCAACGCTGCCAGCGCGTTGGCGAACCTAGCTCCATCCATATGAAACGTGAAACCGACGTCCGGCATCTCGGTTCGTAGCGACGTAATCGCCCGTATCTCCGCTGGTGTGTAAACCGTTCCCACCTCGGTCGGTTGGGCCATCGACAGCGCATTGATCTTGGCCGAGTGAACCCCATCCCCTCGTGCCAGTCGGGCTGGAATGTTGCGTGGATCGATCTTGCCTTCCGGACCGTCGACGCTCAACAGCTTGGCCCCCCCCGTAAAGAACTCCGGGCCGTTCGCTTCATCGATTTCTGTATGGGATGAGGGATGACAGAGAATCCCGTGGTACGACCGGCTCATGCTCGCCAGTGCGAGGCAATTGGCAGCCGACCCGTTAAAAACAAAAAACACATGGCATTCCGTTTCAAACAGGTCTGCAATCCGCTGGGCAGCCTCCGCAGTAATTGGATCCTCGCCATAGGGAAGCGTGTAATTTGTTGCCGCGTCACTGTTCGCCTTCTCCATCGCCTCCCATGCTTCTGGACATACCGGTGACGCGTTGTCACTGAGAAACTGAACCTTCCAGTTCGCTTGTCGATGGGTCATAGCACTTCCGGTAGAACGATCACGTGCAACTCAACCAGGCAACCGGCCACGGCGGCGGCCCAATCCGCGGTTCTAGCAACACGCTCATGGCAGCGGGCGACTGCGTCCTGCCTGTCGCAGGGAAGTCAATTGTGCGCTCAGCTGTTTGACAACTTCCGGATGCCGCGCGGCCACGTCGCGTGTTTCCGCCTGATCTGTTTCGAGATCGAAAAGTTGATACGGCGCGGAAAAGGGTTTGCCTCGAGGCTTCGCTCTGCCCCCGGAACCGTTTCCCGCAATCATTTTCCATCGACCTACGCGGATCGCAAACATCCCAGCGACCGAATGGTGAATCACCGGTGCCCCGCGAGGCACCGACTCACCGTGCAGCATAGGCACGAGGGAGAAACTGTCTTCCGCCATCTCCCCGGACAGTTTGGCGCCAGCCACTTCCGCACAGGTCGCAAACAAGTCCGTCAAACAGACGGTCTGGGCACAACGCGTCCCGGGACTGGTATGACCTGGCCAACGTACAAACAAAGGGACATGATGCCCCGCTTCATAGATGTCTGCCTTCGTCCCCCGAAAGGGACCGTTAGACCGGTGGTGCTCGCTCCGGTACCCCTGCACAGTCACATCCTCGACGTGATCCTTGCGGCCGTTGCCGTCAAACCGGTACATGTACGACCCATTGTCAGAAGAGTAAAACACCAGAGTCTCATTTCGAATGCCAGCCACATCGATGGCCTCCAGCACGCGTCCAACCGCACCGTCGACTTGCGCCACAAAATCACCGTATTCCCCCAACCCGGTCTTGCCGCGATACCGCGGATGTGGCTGGGCCGGTTTATGCGGCGCCGTCAATGCCAGATACAAAAACAAGGGCTTGGGACCGGCTGCGCCACGACGAATGCAAGCCACCGCTTCATCCGTCAAACGATCGAGAACCTCGTCCATGACAAAGTCCGCGGCACGGGGCCCCTGGCGGACAAAGTGCGGAAATTTGACTGCGGGTTGCTGCAGCGTTGGCCGCATCGTGAATCGGTCATTTCGAATGTACACGTAGGGCGCCATGTCGAGCGAAGCACTGACACCGTAGTACCTGTCGAACCCATGATGAATCGGACTGTCTGTGATCCGGCCCCCGAAATCAACACCACCGTCACCGTCCCAGCGTTTTTCCTGTCGCTGCTTTCCGTCCCGCAGTGGTAACTCCATACCGAGATGCCACTTCCCGACTGCCGCGGTCTGATACCCACAGCCCTGCAAAAGCGATCCAATCGTCGTTCGCTGGGGAGCCAGCAGTGGCCGGCTATATCCCCCCAGGACACCGCGTTCTAATCGCGTCCGCCAGCAGTACCTCCCAGTCAGCAAACCATACCGAGTGGGCGTGCAAACCGCGGATGGCGAGTGCCCATCGGTGAACGTCAGCGCTTCGCCGGCCAACCGATCCAAATGAGGGGTCGCGAGCCGCGATTCCGGATTGAGCGCATGCACATCGCCGTACCCCATATCGTCCGCCAGGATCACGACAATGTGCGGCAACTCGGCCGCGCTGCCCAGGCACGGGGGAACGACTGCCAACAGCGACCAGGCCAGCGGCAGGACAACCCAAACTAACCGCTGCGACCACCGGCGACTCGTCGCAATTGCGTCGTACGTGACCTCCACGACTCGGTCCATCTGGCGCTCTCATTTCAGGGTACTGGAACCGCACAACCCGGCAGGATCACACGACGGCACCCATTCTGGCCCCGTTTTCAGGGAGCGTCAATTGCCGCACGCCTCATGACCATTCCCGGGGACACATACCCTCAAGATCTTTACCCAATGCACAGTCGACGAGATCTGCATCGTCGACAACGCCCCATCGTCCACAACAACGCGCCGGCGAAGCACCACTGCGTTGACACCTGCGGGACTGTCCTGGTCGGACTGCCATTCAGCGCCCCCTCACTTAACGTGTCACTGGCTTCCAGCGAATGGCCAATAGATCGGTCGCACCGTTAACCAACTCCCAGGTATTGCCCGCCTGGCTCGAGCCAGCAATGGTCAGGATCGTGTCACCGGGCAATACGACGCTAGCGGTGTAACTCCCGGTAAACCGGGTAAAATCAAGGTAATACACTTCGTCTTCCCAGGTCTTCCCTTCATCGCGACTGACCATCGCTCGACTCCCGGCCGGACCGGGCCCATACCGCGTATCGTGGATCACCACCACCGTGCCATCGCTCAGGGCTGCCGGATAACCAAACGTCTGCCCGTACACCGTGGTCAACAACCGTGGCGTATTCCATGTCTGGCCCTCATCGTCCGAATCCATGACGAACAGGTTCTTGATACGATGCCGACCATTAAAGGGTGCCGAGTCGACTTTTTGGGTGTATTTCAACAACTGCGGCGGATCCGAATCGTACATCAGGTACCCGAGTCGCATGGTAGCGAACAGCCTTCCCGACGGTAAACGGACGGTGGCTCCCTCAGACGCGCCACGATCGCGAACCAGTGTCGGGCCCCGCCAGGTGATCCCGCCATCAGTCGAGCGGAAAAAGTAGAGCGCGCTCCCTCTCACGAAAGGGTCATCGCGCACGTCAATCCCCCAGATCAACGTGTCGTCACGCAAACGATTCAATCCGCGATGCACATAACGCTGCACATAAGCATTACCCGTCCGCAAAGGCAAATCAGAGATGGGGATTTCAGCGCGACGCGTCCAGGTGAGACCTTCATCCCGCGACGCCCAGACTACCGCGGGCGACTCCACCACACTTCCTGTCTCACACCCGACGGAAATAAATGTCCCATCGCGCAACACTTTCCAACGAAACCCCAGATTTACGCCAGGAGGAACGGTGATCTGCCGCGCGGTCCAGGTCAGACCACCATCAACCGATTTGCAGAACACTTCCGACTGTCGTACGTAAATTTCACCGTCGGGCCCTGTATCTACCTGCACCGCCTGCGGATTCATGCCGTCGCTATGTGGCAACCGCACGCGTGAGACAGGGACACGAGACAAGACGCCGTTGACCGCGTGCAGGATGTACGGACTGCGATGCATCTCGCGCAGTGCCCGCGCCCCCGGAACGTCGACTCCCCCCATTCGCGCCGTCTCCACATTCGGTGCGACGATCAGCTGGGAAACCTCCTGGCTCCCGACCGGCCTGCCCAACGCAAACACCATCAGCGGAAGCGTCCACACGGCCAGAATCTTTCGCTGGAACGTCATGGCAGCCACTCCTCAAGAACAGGGGAGATGCGATAGTCCGGCCAGACGCCCGCCCTGTCAGGCCACAGACACCCAGCGCAGCCACTGGATACAGTTTCGGCATTATAGAGACGCCTCGTCCCGATCGCCAATTGAACACCGGCGGCCAGCACCCGCTACGGCGTCCGCGCTCGACTTCAGCAGGGGAGCGTGAAAGTTTACGATACACCGTGTCTCCCCTGCCGGTCACCGTTCTCTGCCTGCAGTCTGTATTTGGCCCACTCGGCACGCCACCGTTACGTGGGTCGCGTTGGAGTCGACCTCGGCAACAAGGCAACCGCACATGTCACAGCACGACAAAACCTGCCAGAGTGCTTTCCTCCCGCTGCCACTCGGAGACGCAGAACGGGCGTTGTACCGAAACCAGGGCTTCTTGAAACTCGGACCGGTTCTCAATCCCCTCGGATTGAACCGCCTGCGGTCCGAATGCATGACAACATGGTCCGCCGCCAAGACCGCGTTCGATCCAACCGGCACCTGGTTACAAAACGCGCTGCTGCCGAACATCCACCATCACAGCGAGCTCGTCCGCCACTACTACTTTGACGGACCCCTGGTCGATGTGGCAACACAATTGATCGGCCCGAATATCAAGGCGGCAACGAGCCAACTGACCTTCAAACTCCGCGGAAACACGCAATCATTCGGATGGCACCAGGATAATGGCTACGGAGAGCTTGACCCTTACAATTCGATCAGCTGCCTGACCACATTAGATGATACCGACGAGGACAACGGTTGCCTGTGGGTGGTTCCAGGCAGTCACCAGCAGGGACAAGTTAACTACGTCCATACGCTCGACGACAAGGCCAGTCAGGTGCCTATCGACATGCAAGTGAACACAGATCAAGCGATCCCAATCCCTCTGAAAGCCGGACACTGCCTGATCCTCGATTGCCACTTGCTGCACATGTCCCAGGGCAACACCACCATGGAGCGTGATCGCAGGATCCTCTTCACCCGCTACGCGGATGCCGACGCCGTCGAAGTCTACAACCACCGAGAGCCGCGCCTGGGTCGTCTTTTGCGCGGCGTCACCCGATTCCCTGAAGTGAAACACTACGAGTCCGAACTGCCCACGCCCTGGCGCAATCCTTGACCGGCAACACGAACGCCGTCAGCGCGCAGCACAACTGGCCCACCTGCACCGCTGCAGGTGTCATCTCGTGCGAATGCTTGCTCATCGACCGTCACTTTTCCCCGGCATCCTCGTCCGCCAGGATGCCGCGAAAGTTGGTGTCCCAGGAAAGCTGGTGCCGAGTCAGAGCCTGTGCGTCTGCCGGCAGGCGGTCCCAGACTTCGCGTTCGATAGGATACATATCCATCGTCAAACGCCCGACCCACCACGGTTGATAATTACAAGCAACGGCAACGCGTGGCAGTGAACTACGATTGGCCCCAGCCGCATGCCAGACGGTATTCGGCAGCACCAGGACACTGCCAGGCTGGCCACTGCAAATGCATTGGTCAGGAAGCGCGTCGCACACAGGTGGTGGCAACGTCCGTCGCGTCTGACTGCCGGGAACCAGACGAGTCGCTCCGGTCTCCTCGCGAAACGGCGTCAGCATCCAGATCGCATTAACGATAATCGGAAAATCGGGCAGTGGTCGTTCGGGACTGAGTTGCCCCATCGGTGAATCCATATGCCACGCTCCCGGTGCACTGCCAGGATGGGCGACCAGCCCGTCAACCGTTCCCAACCGAACCTGGTCTTCCACCGGCCACGCAAACGCGTTGAGAGCCGGCTCGGCCCGTCCGGCCAGGACCTGCCGCGCCAATGCGAGCACAGTCGGATGCATGGCCAATTGCAAGAACCGCTGATCGGTATTTAGCAACGCGACAACAAATTCATATCCTGCTACACCGGGCGCGCGTTGTGGTGCCGCCAGCACGCGTTCGGCCAGGTCCGCTGCGACGTCTGCTGGTACCGCATCCGTAAGAATCACAAAACCCTGACGCGACAACGCCTCGCTGGCCGCGGAAAGATCATCCGCGGGACAACCAGGAAGACTCTCATAACCCGATACTGGCTGATCCATACGCTATACTGCACTCCCGCGGGCGCAACTCCTGACCCGCTGTGTGGTTCCCCGGCCCTTTCGCAATCAAGGCGCCATGCCAACCCCTGCCACGGTGTTCCCAGTCGCAGCATCGAAGTTTCGACCTCCCCGCCAGCTGCGTCAAGCAGGTCAGCCCTGGCAACGAGCCGGATGCACTTCCCACCAGCGACCCACCCACACCCACCTGCTCCTGTGCAGGATAGCCTGCGTGTTTGCATTCAGCTCCCCTGTACTGGCAGATCCTGGCACGTTATCCCCCCAGCTGCCAGCACCTGATCTGGCGGTGTCACTGGCACAATGGCAACAGGTTCAACTCACCCGCGACCAAACGCTGCGACGTCAAATTGATACGCTTCAGGGCCTCCGGAATTACCAGAACCAAGTCCGGGCCAAATGGCGTCAAATCCTCGGTCCTTGGCCGGCCCGGACCCCACTCAACGCCCGTTGTACGGGCCGCCTCCAACGCGAAACCTATACCGTGGAGAAAATCCTGCTGGAGAGCCAACCCGGCTTTTTCGTCACGGTCAATCTCTACCTGCCCAGCAACCGAACCGGCACGGTACCCGTCGTGCTCTCTCCGATCGGACACGCCCCCCTGGGAAAAGCACACCACACGCACGACAACTACCAGGCCCGTTTTATCACTCTCGCAAAAAGCGGCTACGCCGTTTGTGTCTGGGACCCTCTGGGCCAAGGTGAACGCGAGCCCTACGGAGAGCGAACGGGCAACCACCACACCGTGCAGGGATACCAGTGCATGCCCAGTGCCCGTCACTTTTGCCTCTACTTCATCTGGGATGGGATCCGCTGTCTGGATTATCTGGAAACACGTCCAGAAATCGATCGCGAGCGGATTGCGTGCGCGGGATGTTCCGGTGGTGGCGCATTGACCCAGTATCTAACAGCGCTTGATGACCGCATCACCGTGGCGGCACCTACCTCCTGGATCGCAGAGAGCATCCACCTGACAGGCGATCGCGGACTCCATACGGAAAGCTGGTTTCCAGGAATGTGCGACCCCTACGGTCCCGGAACCGCACAACTCCTGGCCTGCATCGCACCACGCCCCCTGCTTATCCTTGGCAATGACCACGATCCCGAGTTTCCCCCAGCCAGCATGGCCCGCGTCGCCGAGGAAACCGCCGCACTGTACGGCCGCCTGGGCTGCGCACACCGCCTCCAATACATCAGCGTGGATTCACCCCACGGTTTCTGGCCCCCTGCCCGCGCGCATCTCTACCGTTTTCTCGAACACCACCTCGCAGGTCTCCCCGTCCCTGACCCTGAACCGCCAGTGAAAACCGAAACGGCAGCCGATTTGTTTTGCGCACCTGGGGGGCAGGTGCACAACCTGCCCGGGTCAAAAACCGTTTTCGATCTTAACCGCGAAGCGCTGCAGCAACTCGCAGAGCAACGTGCTACACGACGCAAACAGCTCTCTTCAGCAGACTATTTCCAGTTCATTCGCAACGGTGTCCTCCAGAGCGCGCGACTCACCGCCTACTCTTTCCGCCGCTCCGACTGGCAGCCTCAGCTCCGGGTCACCGTCCGACAAGCGGCCCGCTACGCCGACGGGTGTTGCGCCTATCTGCCCGGTTTTTCTACGAGCCTACGTTTGCATCACAATCCCTCCAGCCGACATCTGGCCGTGGTCATTGCCGACGATTGGTCTGTAGGCCATGCACGTTCCTCTGCGCTGGCGCAAACAGGTCTGAACGTACTGCACCTCGCGGCCGATCACGCGTCCGACCGACGAGAAATCATGTCCGGCAGCCTGCGAATCGGCCGCTGGGCCCTGCTGCTCCGGAACGCCGGCCGCGCCGCGCAGGCACTGCCAGCCTTTCAAGGATGCAGCCTCGTCGCACTTGGCGAAGGACTGAACGCGGCGCGGGCCGCTCAATTTGCAGCCATCTCTGAGCCCGGCCAGTACCACGCCGTCATCGCGCTGCGAGGCCTGGCGGATCTGCGTTCCCTGGGTCACGGTGTAGCGCAGTTCCACAGCCACCAAATGCAGCCCGGCGCGCTGCGGTGGTTCGACGCCGACGATCTGGCAGCCGCCCTGGCACCGCTGCCACAGTGGATTGGTGACACTCGCAACGCGCGTTTGCAGGCGCACGACCAGACCACGCTCCGCCGCCGGTACCGGTGGGCCACAACCCGCTACCAAAGTGGTCCGCTACAGCTCAGTGCCGGCCAGACGGAGTCCCAGCCATTGGCCGGGTGGATCAAACAGCACGTACCGTCTGGCGGCAAATGATCCCTGGGGCTGCCGCGTCGGGTAAGTCACAGCAGGACGCTCTGCCGTTGGGCCTCCCACAAACGTTCCAGTCCGCGCGCTGCGCAACGGCAACCGCGTCAGGGAAGTTTTCTTACCATGATTTTACGAAACCGCACGACGCTTTTGGGGTCATGCGCCTGGAAAGCAAACGTGCCCTTGTCGAGCTTGCGCGTAAAATCCGCGCCCGCCTTCCGATCAGGTGCTTCAGTGAAATCAACAACCTTCTTGCCATTGACGACAATCTGGATGTTGCGGCCTCGCACGATGATCTCTTCGGTGAACCATACGTTGTCCTTGGCCGGCGCTTTCAAGACGTTCCTCACGTCGTACAGGCTGCCGGTCTTTTTGGGATCACCATGCGTATTGTTGACCTGGGCCTCGTAGCCAAACTTGGGCCAGCCATCCTCTTGATAGCGGGTGTGAAAGTAAATTCCCCCGTTGGAGACAGGGCCCGTCATCACTTCACATTTGAAATGAAAATTCGTGAAAGGCGCTTCTTTCCCAACGTAGAACAAGTGGCTACGGGGACCGAAAGCGACAAATGCGCCATCCTTGATTGTCCAGCTCTTGGTATTCTCACTGGCTTTCCAATTCTTGAAGGTCTTCCCGTCCCATAAACTAATCCAACCATCATCCTTTTCCTCTGCGGCGGTCACAATTCCGCTGACACAAAACAGGACCAACAGCGCACAGCAGCCAATACGTTTCATTGGGTCAGACTCCAGTTGGAAGTGGGGCGAAAGCGTCAGGCGCATCCCGCGCCATTACTGCGAGCCAATTTTGACTTACCAGAGGTGCGCTGTAAATGGAGCAGGCTGGATTTGCCAGAGGGTCGAGTCGAGTGCCCGGTTCCCAACCACCTATCCGGCCCCACGTTGGACCGGCGGGCCGGAAACCGCATCTCGCCTGATCGTGGTATACTAACAGGCCGCGAGCGGGTATCAGCCAGCCTGGTGCCAGCGACATCGCGATCGGCCAGTTTTTTTTACGTTTTCCTGTTTCCACACGGACCATTCTTTCCGAAGATGACACTATCTCTCCTGGGCTCTGAACAGACGACGGGACATACGATGCAGCACAGACATTGCCGAGGACCGCTCCCACGACGTGAGTTTCTCCAGGCTGGCGCCTTGGGCACCGCGGGCCTCTGCCTGAGCGACATCCTGGCAGCGCGCGCCGCGTCCGGGAACCTGCGCCGCCAGACTTCAGTGATCTTGATGTATCTCCATGGGGGCCCATCCCAGCTGGAAACGTATGACCTCAAGCCAGATGCGCCCTCCGACTACCGTAGTATCTACAGCCCCATTCCCACCAACGTTCCAGGGCTCGACATCTGCGACCTCTTTCCACGCCAGGCCCAGATTGCGGACAAGCTGGCCATCGTGCGCAGTTGCCACCACACCATGGCCAGCCACAGTGACGGAGGCATCCAGGTACTCACGGGCAAGACCCCCGCGGTACCTGACCCCACTTCAACCAGTCGCAGCGAACACCCGGACTTTGGACACGTTACCAGTTATCTCCGTGCCGGCGCGACCAGTGCAATGCCGCAGTACGTTGCCCTGCCCAATGCAGCGTACATGACCCTGCCCACGTACATCGGAGTGCAGCACAAACCGCTCAATGCCGGTGATCCGTCGCAACAAAACTACCGCTCCCCGATTCAAGTCAGCGCAGGAGCGGCTGGCGAAAAGCTTAACGACCGCAAGCACCTGCTGGCTTCTCTGGACTTGCTCCGCGCTGGCGTCGACCACCAGCAAGCCCTGTTCGCTACAGATAAAATGCGTGAACTCGCTTTCAATATTCTCACCAGCCCGCAGACCGCAGCTGCCTTCGATCTCTCGCAAGAAAGCGACGCAACCAAGGACAAGTACGGTCGCAACCGCTGGGGCCAGGGCGCCCTGCTGGCGCGGCGTCTGGCCGAAGCCGGCACCGGTGTGGTAACGATGTTCATGAATACGCCGTTCACTGGACCTGAGTGGACGAATTGGGATGACCACATTATGAACGCGGGCCGCCCGGGGCATTTTGGGGATTACATGACGCGACGTTTGCCCTACCTCGATCAATGTATCGCAGCCCTGGTTGAGGACCTTCATGAACGTGGCATCGACGAGAACGTCATGCTGGTTGTCATGGGCGAATTTGGACGCACCCCACGACTCAGTAAAAACAGCAACGGGGTTGGCCGCAATCACTGGCCGCAAGCCTATTCGGTGCTCCTGGCCGGCGGCGGATTGCGAACTGGCCAGGTCGTGGGTGCTACCAACAGCAAGGCCGAGTATCCGACCCTGCGACCGACCACTCCTGAAGACATCCTGGCGTTGATGTACCGACACCTCGGCATCAACCCACGTCACGAAATAGAGAACCTGGCGGGACGACCGATTCCCTTGCTCGCGCAGGGTAAACCAATCAGCGAGTTGATTTAGCGCACCGATCTCGCGGGACAGCTCTCTGTCGGCGGCGGAACGCCGCCGCGTTATCACCACCAACTGCCGCGCCGCTGCGCGGGTCCGGGCTACGTACCTTACGAGTCTACGCTTGACCACCTCTCAGCCACCGGCGGACAACGCAGCAGCACAACTCAAACGCCGACTTGGTTGGCCCGGTGCGACTTTCCTGGGGCTCGGTTCGATCCTGGGTACCGGCGTTTTTGTCTCACTGGGACTAGCCGCCGAAGTAGCCGGCCCCGCCGTGATCCTGGCCATTGTCCTGGCCGCTCTGCTGGCAACCTGCAATGCTCTGAGTAGTGCGCAGCTGGCCGCAAACCATCCTCAGAGTGGCGGCACGTACGAGTACGGTTACCGCTATCTCCGCCCCTGGCTGGGCATCTCTGCCGGTTGGATGTTCCTGGCGGCCAAATCTGCGTCCGCAGCGACCGCGGCACTTGGTTTCGCCGCCTACCTCGCGTCCTTCCTCAACCTCGGGGCTGCCGACATCTGGATCCCGCGTATCGCCCTGCTCACCATTGCAGTGGCGACCCTGATCGTCCTCAATGGAATCGAGCGTTCCCGTCAGGTTACGGTCTGCATTGTTGCCTGGACACTGCTGGGACTTCTCAGCTTTATCCTCAGCGGGCTCGCAACGGTGGGCACAGCGCCGCCGTCCCATTGGCAACCGTTCCTTCCTACCGCCGACGCGCATTGGGCCGGTTGGTGGGGTCCACTCCTCAAAGCGACTGCCTTGATGTTTGTCGCGTATGCCGGCTACGGGCGCATCGCCACGCTCGGTGAGGAAGTGCGTGAGCCTCGCCAAACGATTCCCCGCGCCATCATCATTACCCTCTGTGTTACGGCGGCGCTTTACGTCCTGGTGGGAGTCGTCGCACTCAGCAGTGTCGGCGCGGTCCGCCTGGGAACCCTGACGCCCGACCAGGGCCCCTTCCTGGAAGTTGTGGCTCGTGGATTCGCCAGCCCTGGGGTCAGGATCTTTGTCGGCACCGCGGCGTTAACCGCATTACTGAGCGTATTGTTAAATCTGGTTCTGGGGTTGTCTCGCGTCGTGCTGGCGATGGCGCGCCGCGGTGACCTGCCATCGGTGGCTGCCCGGCTCAATGCTGCCCGCACCACGCCTTCTATCGCCGTCCTGCTGGTCGGCCTGACGATCGCCGGGCTCGCAGCGCTGGGAAGTGTCAAAACGACCTGGTCATTTAGTGCCATGACGGTTCTGACCTATTACGCCATTACCAACCTGGCGGCGTTACAATTGTCGCGTGAGGAACGCCTCTATCACCCTCTGTTCGCCTGGCTCGGTCTGGGCGGATGTCTTCTCCTGGCTTGCTGGGTGGACGCGCTGTTGTGGGTAGTTGGCATCTCACTCGCGCTGGGAGGTGTCCTGGCGGCGCGACTTTTTCGCCTGGGCCGTCCGCAATCCACTTGAACCCAAGACCAGGCATCCGCCAGGCCAGCAATGCTGAACTCCTCACCGCCTACTCTCGCCGAATTCCAGCGTGCTGCCACCCTCCTGCAGGAAGTCGTACAGCCGATGCCCCTGGTGCCGCTCCACCGTCACCAGGGCGACAGCAGTGTTCTACTCAAAACAGAAGTCTATCAGCCCGTTCATTCCTTCAAGATTCGTGGTGTCTGGTACGCCGTCGCGTCACTGGACAGACAGCGGCGTCAGGCCGGAGTCAGTACCGTCAGCGCCGGCAACACGGCGCAGGCCCTCGCATGGGCGGCGCATCGTTTTGGTGTTCCTGCCCGTTCCCTGATGCCAGATAGCGCTCCGGCGAGCAAGGTCCAGGCCGTTGAGGCGTACGGTGGTGAACCGGTGCTGGTGCCCGTCGACGAGCTTTTTCGTTACCTCCGCGAACAACTCTGGGAGCAGGAACCTTATGCTTTCATTCACCCTTGGACCAACCGCGATGTCCTGATTGGACATGGAACGATTGGCCTGGAAATCCACAACGAACTTCCCGAGGTCGAAACGATCTTCATTCCAGTCGGGGGTGGTGGACTGCTGGGTGGGGTTGCCAGCGCCCTGAAATCCCTGCGGCCCCAGGTCCGCATCATCGCCGTTGAGCCCGAGGGTTGTCCTGCACTGGCGCGGAGCCTGGATGCAGGTCGTCCCGTAAGTGTCGCCTGCAACACGATCTGCGACGGCGTGGCCGTTCCCTATATCACAGAAGAAATGTTTCCCCTGTTGCAGCGTCTGGTCGACCGCGTCGCGCTTGTCTCCGAAGAAGATGTCCGATCGGCGATACGGATTCTGGCCGTCGGCAACAAAATGGTCGCAGAACCTTCCGGCGCACTCGCCACAGCAGCCGCACTTGCCCTGCCTCATCAGGAACGCGGCCTGTCGGTGTGCCTGGTCACCGGTGGCAACCTGAACCCAGCCAGTTTCGCCGACATCGTGGCCGGAAATGATCCCCTCTAGGGCCAGGTGCGCCCGGCAACTCAACGGGCCGAGATTTTTCTGCGGCAATCTGCCCAGCCGTCTATTGGTCACCAGCCGCAGTGGAAAACGGCCGGGTCGACGTCTTGCCCGCAGTGGGAAAGTCCGCGGGAATGGGCTGTGTCACCTTGCCTGTCGCAGCCCACTCCGCACCACGCTGCAACGAGACGATGAACCCGACGCATTCTTGCGAGTAGTCCCCGTGCCCCATCGGTGTATGAAACACGCGTCCTTTGCCGTATTGGATCGTCATTAGCATGGGCTCGTGTCGACCACTTCCGCCATGCTTGGGGTCGGCAAACGCCGTAGCCAGAATGTCCATATTGGTTCCGGGGCCGCGCAGCTTGTCGTACAACTCATCGCGTGCGTGCAGCCACTCCATGGGCATGCCACGCGTGATCGGATGTTCAGCATCGCGCACAACCAGTGAGAAGGCATGCTGACTGCCATGGTGTCCCCCATTCCCGGCTGACGTATCGCGTACCAGCTTGCCCTCCGCAGAGAGATAGATGTACGGCCCGTGCTTCTGATTGCGGCCGCCCCAGCCCCCCAATCCAATCATCTCATTGTACGCCGGCCAATCCCCGAAGGAATTGTCTGCCGCGTGCACAACCACCAGCCCACCGCCCTTACGCATGTAAGTTTCGAAATCACGTTGTGTCGCCTGAGGCCAGGCCGCAGCGGCGTTACCAAAATTCGAGATGACCACATCGTAGTCGGAAAACTTGGGGCGAAACTCCGGATCCGGCTGTGGGCGTGGGCGCGCCGTGGTGGTCACGCCAGGTACGGCGTACTGTTTCAACAGATTATCCCCCTGCCACGTAAACCGCGTCCGCGCCACGAACACAGAGAAACGTCCCGTGTCCTGCAAGTATTTTGCCATCATGGCGGTCGTCTTCGGCCACACTCCATGGTTGTTTTGACCATCGACAATCAGTGCTTTGAAGTCCGCTCCGCACACCATCACCGGAAATACCGCGATCCCCAAAAGCGTTAGGGCAGATCTGAATGTCATCATCACAAGCACACTCCCTGGATGTCTGAAAGGCCAATCGCGGCAGGCGATTCGTGTAAAACTAACAGCTTACGTTTTAACAGCCGGCCGACCGGCCGCCTACTGCAGCGCAGATCAGCGCTCATACCCTGTCTGGCCCCCTCGCTGCCGTGGCTGCTTTCCGCGATCTGTGCTATAAGATCCGGGCAGGGTGATACGCTCCCCGCAGGGCTTTCTGTCGTGTCCCCGCTGGCCGCGATCAATACAGTCTGCCCGCAGATCGTGGCACCTTCGTCGCCCCGCGTCTGGAACACGCAAGCAAGGGCGATGACCGGCGAATACACTGACGGCGTTCCTTCCGGAATACGGCTGATGCAGCACACAGTCACCACCACGCAGCCGGGACGCTCTCGCTGGACTCAACTCCTCCGCAGCGGCCTGCTAGCCTGCCCGCTGCTAGTCGCCTGCCGCGAGCAAGCAGCCGTCGAGTCGATTACCCCCCCTCCGGCAACGACCGAGCAGCGTCCCAGCGACTCCCAGCGACAGGCCGCCCCCCCTTCCGCCCGCGTCAACTCCCCGCTTCCCCCGCTTCCTCGTGAAGTTTCCGGTCACCAGCGGATGATTCGGCTGCTCGCACGACTGGCCTCAGAAACAGCCCAGCAAAACCCTTGGCTGGGCCGCAAGATGGTAGATGTATGGCAGACACGGCTGGACTCGTTGGCTGCCAATGACCCCAAGCACCATTTCCTGATTGGTCACCTAGCTCTCGCCAGGGAAGAATCTCGTCTGGGAGCGGAGGCGTCGGTGATTAAGCATCTGACTGCGGCCCATGCGTTACTCCCGGCGGCGCAAGACCGCATGCCCCCGCACATCCCCAATCAAGTACGGTACCGACTGGGTCTGGCGTATCTGCGGCTCGGCGAAACCCAGAACTGTTGCGCGCAGCACTCTGGCGAAAGCTGTATCCTGCCTATTGCAGGCCAGGGCATTCATCAACGGCCACACGGTTCGCGTGAGGCCAGCAAAATGTTCCTCGAAGTACTCGCCCACGCCGAGCCCGATTCAAGCGACTTCCTCAAAGCCCAATGGCTGTTGAACCTGGCCGCCATGACGATCGGCGAATACCCCCAGGGTGTCCCCGCCGAATTCCGTATTCCCACCCGCGTTTTTGAAACGCCAGAGGTCTGGCCACGATTCCCGAACATCGCGAAGGAGCGTGGCATCAACACCTTCAATCTTTCCGGTGGCGCGATCGTTCATGATTTTGATGGAGACGGTTGGTTCGATGTGGTCACTTCGACTCTGGACCCCGCGGGCCCACTGCGATTCTTTGTCAACTCGCAGGACGGCTCCTTTACCGAACAAACGGTGGCAGCTGGATTGGCGGGCCTGAGTGGCGGACTCAATCTGGAGCAGGCAGACTACAACAATGATGGACACATGGATTTCGTGGTGCTTCGCGGCGGCTGGTTTGGTGAACACGGCAGCCACCCTAATTCCCTCATCCGCAACAATGGCGACGGAACCTTTACCGACGTCACTTTCGACGCGGGACTCGGGGAACACCATTTGCCAACACAAACCGGTGCCTGGTCGGACTATGACAATGACGGAGATCTGGACCTCTACGTCGGCAACGAACACGACGGCCCCGTCGACGCGCCGGCCCAGCTCTTTTGCAACAACGGGGACGGTACCTTCCGCGACGTAGCCCGCGCCGCCGGTGTGCAGAACCTCCGCTACGCCAAAGGAGTCAGCTGGGGGGATTGCGATGGCGACCGATTCCCTGAGCTTTACGTTTCCAATCTGAATGCCCCCAACCGGTTCTATCGCAACCGTGGCAACGGAACCTTCGTCGACGTGGCCAGCGAGCGCAATGTGCGTGACCCAACTTATAGTTTTCCCACGTGGTTCTGGGACTACGACAACGACGGCCACCTCGACCTCTATGTTTCAAGCTATCAAATTGATTCAGATGGTCTGAGCAGCGTTGTCAAAAGCTATCTCGGGAAGCCGTTCGACGAGGAACCCGCCCGACTCTACCGCGGTGATGGCCAGGGTTCCTTCACTGATGTCACGAGCGAAGTGCAACTCGTGGACGATTATACGCTTCCCATGGGTGCCAACTTCGGAGACCTGGACTACGACGGCTTTCTCGATTTCTACCTGGGGACCGGCACGCCGGAATACGAAGCACTCATGCCAAATGTGATGTACCGCAATCACAATGGCAAACGTTTTATGGATATCACTTTTGCCGGTGGGTTCGGGCACCTTCAAAAAGGCCACGCCGTGGCTTTTGCCGATCTAGATCGTGACGGCGACATGGATGTCTTCGCACAAACGGGGGGCGCCTTTCCCGGCGACAAATTCCACGACACGCTCTTCGACAACCCAGGCTTTGGCCATCACTGGTTAGCCGTCCAGGTAATCGGTCGCAGCTCGAACCGGGACGGAATCGGCGCTCGCATCGAAGCGGTGGTTCGAACCGCCGATGGAACCGCGCGGTCGATTTTCCGTCACGTTAACAGCGGAGGCAGCTTCGGCGCAAACCCCCTTTGCCAGACACTCGGGTTGGGCAACGCAACCCATGTGGAACAACTCGTCATCCGCTGGCCCACCAGCAACACCGAACAGGTCTTCCACCAGTTGCCAGCCGACCAGCTGATCATCGTGCTGGAAGGAAAGCCAACGTGCCTCCAGGAACCCTGGCTGAAGCCCGCCCCCGCCGCAACAGGCTCCCCCTGACACGGCAAGCTCCCACTCCTGCTCGGCGATGCACTGCGCATGGGCTATGCTGTGCGGGTTGGATACCCACACCTTGAGGAGCTCCCATGGCGTTTCAACTCTCCGCCTGTGCAGATACCCTGTTTACCGCACTCCCGTTTGTGGAACGCGCCCGCCAGATCGCGGCGGCGGGTTACGCAGTCGAGTTCTGGGGCTGGCACGACCGCGACATAGCGGCCCTGGCAACCGATTCGGAAATACGGATCAGCACGATAATTGGTAACGTCGTTTACCGGGACGGCGGCTGCATGGTTCACCCCGACGGAGTCGACGCCTGGATCGCCGGTGTCCACGACTGCCTTCCTGTTGCAGAACAACTCGAAGTCCGCCAGCTGATTTTGCTCTCCGGCTCGCTGGATGACGCAGGCCACGGCAATCACTTGATCGCGTCACACCCTGCAACCCGGTGGATAACAGCCTACCAAGCACTCTGCCAGGTTGCCGAAATCGCTGAAAAACACGACCTCGTCTATAACCTCGAACCCCTCAATATCAAGCGTGACCACCCAGGCTATTCAATCCCCTATTTTGAGGACGCTGCGCGTCTGCTGGAACAGGTCGGCAGCCCACGCATCCGCATTCTCATGGACATTTACCACACTCAAATTCAGGAAGGTAATGTCATTGAGACCATTCGCAACCACTCGGACCTGATTGGCTACGTCCATGTCGCGGACGTACCAGGACGTCATGAACCGGGTACCGGAGAAATCGACTATCGGCGCGTCGCCGCGGCGTTACATGACGTCGGTTACACGGGAGCCGTCGGTCTGGAGGCCTACCCCGCGGAGACGGATGAAAAAGCGCTATCCGCTTTTCGCGACGTCTTTGGTTAGTGTACCTGCGTGGCCTAGGCCAGTACCTCTTTGACCACGCGACCGTGGACATCGGTCAGGCGGAAATCGCGTCCCTGGAAACGATAGGTCAGGCGGGTGTGGTCCAGCCCGAGCAGGTGCAGCAACGTCGCGTTGAGGTCGTGGACATGGACAGGATCGCGCGCGATGTTGAAACCCAGTTCGTCCGTCTCACCGTGCGAGTACCCCCCCCGTACACCACCGCCGGCCAGCCATGTTGTAAAGCAGCGGTTATGGTGATCGCGGCCATCGTTTCCACCCTGCACCATTGGAGTGCGGCCAAATTCGCCCCCCCAGATGACCAGCGTGTCGTCCAGTAACCCGCGTTGCTTAAGATCCCATAGCAGGGCCGCGGTTCCCTGGTCGGTCGCCCGGCAATTATCCTGAACCCCCTTCGTCAGATTACCGTGTTGATCCCAGACTTCGTGGAAAAGCTGGACAAACCGCACTCCACGTTCCAGCATTCGTCGCGCCAACAGACAGTTCCACGCGTAACTCGACTCTTTGCGATCCTTGATCCCGTACAAGTCGAGAATGTGCTGTGGTTCTGCACTGAGTTCCATCAACTCCGGTGCGCTGTGCTGCAAACGGAAGGCCGTTTCATAGCTCTGGATCCGCGCCGCAATCTCGGGGTCACCCGCATCGGCATAC
>MDTE01102909.1_pt1 | contig 60110 bp, 56 predicted proteins | sample 811231 | NCBI WGS metagenome assembly MDTE01 (sample SAMN05326651, study PRJNA326480) | marine metagenome | isolation source: seawater | place: Indian Ocean: Red Sea | collected 2010
AATAGTGAAATATAAAAAGTAGTGATTGAGAAAAAACTGTACATCATTCCAAGACCAAGGATAAGTAACAATAATCCCAATGCCCCTGCATGAGAAATTGGAACTTTACCGGAAGCCAATGGCCTATTTTTTTTCAATGGGTGGGTACGATCTTGGTGAAGGTCCAAATAATCATTTAGGATATAAATTGAACTAGTCAAAAATGAAAATGAGATAAACGCAAATATAGATTGCTTTAGGAGCAGTAAATCATTGATTTTTCCTGAAAAAAATAAGGGTGAAAATATTATTAAATTTTTTGTCCAATTATTTAGACGTGCCAATTGAATATATTTTTTTATGCTCATTGAGAATTAATTCTTTATATCCAATATTGCTCGATATAAAGTTATATTTTGATTACTTGGCATAATGGAATATCCCTTCCCCTCTCCAATGAATTTATAAATCCTTCCTTCACTATTAAATATACTCCCTGGATGTCTAAGACTATTAGAAACTAATGGTCTTTTTTTATAAGAATATGTCATCTTATTATTATTTATAGACCGACAATAGTAAGATCGATATGTATTATTTTCTTCATCAAGTGTATATGTTTTTCTTATGCCATTTTTATATTTTATTTCAATAGCATGCCTATCATATTGAGGAAGATTTGTTTGAATAAAATAATAAAAGGATGAGTCAACATTTAAGACTTTACCATTATCAATTTTTTCAAATCCAATAATTCTTTGATTATCTACCATTAAGGGGATTTTTAAATCTCTGTATTTGATATCAAATAGCCATGGGATGCTTTGATTGGTATTTGCAATATTTTTTACAAATACCATACAATGTAAAGGGAATCTTGAATAAGCATCAATTAAATGGAATTTGGAATCTTCAATATTTTTAAAAAGTTTTTTTAAAATACCAAAGGTAAACGAAGTACCTTTTGCTGAGTGCCATTTTTGTTCCAATGATAAAACTTGATAATTTGCCCAACCCTGGAATACGATGCATATAGTATCATTATTTAGAAGTGTATTCTCTACCATCAATGTATCTTGAAACCAAATTATATCACCATTATTTAAGTTAGTTCTTAAATCAATCGGTGTATCTGTGATAACAGGAATTTTATTAGAATTAATTGTCTGCTCTACTTTGTCCCAATCAGGGTACTCCTTTATTATCATTAAATAATCCGCATATAGGAATGATGAAAAAAGAAATATATTTATTATTCTTCCAATTCGATAAATATTCAGTTTAAATATTAAAAATATTAACCAGGGAATAATGAATAAGCCATGTTTAGGCTCTGCTTGTGTCATCCCTGGTAGAGTCAATGGTTCTAATATAAGATATAGAGATAAAAACGGTATTATGCCACAGAAAAGTAAATTGATGGTTAATTGAAAATTTTCAGTATACAGTTTTAATAGAATAAATATTATACTGAAAATTAAAACAACAAACATTATGTTTAATAACATGTTTTCTAAAGGTAGTATTTCTCCTCCATACAAGAAAACAAAAATGGCATGAATTGGTTTAATAAATGTGCCTATTGATAATCCCCTATGTTGAATATTATTTAGCGATGCATAATCATAATTATGCATGACTGAATTCCAACCTTTAACGAGAAAATATTCATTATTAATTGCAATTATAATAATAAGAATTGATAATAAACCTGAGATTACCCATCTACGTGTTTTTATTAAAATCAATACTTCCTTAAAAAATAAATATATAAATAATGACCAAAATAAAAAAAGATGGAAAAATGGACTAATTGCTAAAGTCCCATAAAAATATCTTCTATTTTTAATAAAATCATCACTTTTTAGTCTTATCAAGAAATAGAGAATAAATGAAGACAATATATATAAACTATAATATCGAAAAAACTGGGTTTGTTCAATAAAAAATGGATTAAATGTTATAAATAATATTGTAAAAAGAATAAAATTTTTAGTATCAGTATCTTTAGATAAAGAATATATTTTAAATAGGAATAAAAAAAGCATTGAGAACCAAAATAACCCTTGCATTTTAAAAACAAGAAAATTATGCTCTGAAATTGGTCCAAAATAATGAATTTGAATCTTTGTTAAGATTGAGAACAGGAGCCCCATCATTGTGAAATCATTATAGCTAAACCATTCGTCACCACCCCAACCTTTCAAACCTCCAAAATACATACTTAAAATTGCATGCACTATGAAACAAATAACCAAAATTAACTTTATATATTTTTTATCCTTATATATAAAATCGATCAAAGTGTTGGATTTCCGAATCTAATATAAATTAAAATTAGACCATAAGTCTTTTCAATCATTGTTACCAATGAATTCTTTAAAAATTTACAAGGTGATATATAAATATTAATTATTTTCTTGCTAAGATTACTACTGAAGATCCAAAGGGGATCTTACCTCCTCTCATCAAAAGCATCTCAGCAGTTGTAACTTTGTACAGTAAATCATCAATAATCGGAATTTGTATAATATCCGTTCCTTCACTTAATATTTTTTCCCCTAAAATATGATCTAAAATTCTACGTTTTAAAAAGATTATAACAAATAATACCATCCCCCAATATGAAGCAAACTTTATTTCTTTGAAACCGCTATTAATAATCATACTATTAAAATCTTTTATTTTGAAACGTCTTTTCGACTTTACATTTTTTGAATGTTGACCCTTTAATATGTTAAATGCTGGTTCAGATATTAATAAATATCCATTTGGGTTTAATTTATCATATGCTTGCTTTATAACATGACTTACTTTTTTGATATTTTTATGATATAATACATCAAGAAAAGCAATTATATCATAGGTTGATTGAAGATTATCTAAATAATTAGCATCACCATGGATATAAGTTATTTCTGAAGACTCCTGTTTTGCCAATTTTATGGCACCTTCATCAATATCAAGACCAGCCAATTTTTGAAAATTATTAAATAGGAATCTTAAATTCCCTCCTGTTCCGCAACCAACCTCAAGTAGAGATCGTTGATTTGAGTCTCCTATAATATCAAGGATATTCCTTAGGATTGCTCTTCTACTTTTGAACCACCAATGGTTTTTTTCAGACTTAAAGTGAATTTCATGATTCAAACTATTCCCGCCTTTTATCTATAAAATATTGTGGGTGTTTATTATTTGATATGAATAGTCGACCCAAGTATTCACCGATTACTCCCAAAAAGATGAGTTGCATACCTGAAAATAATAAAACAACAATTATGATTGTTGGATACCCCTGTGGTAGTTCTGGATAATGTAACTTTTCAATAATTGTAATTATTCCGAATATGAGACCGACAAATGAGAATATAAAACCAAAAAGCGTAGAGATCCTAAGTGGTACAACTGAAAAGTTTGTAAACATATTTAACCAGAGAGAAAAAAGTTTTTTTAGCGTATAGCCTGATTTACCTTGTATTCTTTTTTTATGTTTTACTTGAATCGAACTTATATTTCGAGTTGTTCGCAAGATAAGCCCATCGATATAGGGATATGGTAATTTATATTTTATAATTTCTTTTACTACTTTTGATTGAATTGACTTAAAACTTGAAAGATATAAATCATTAGGTTTTTTAAGCATTATATTTGCAACCTTATTATTGAAATAACTACCTAAATTTCTAAAAATATTGTGTTTTTTATATTTATAGTGCGTATAGACTACGTCATAATCATTACTTAATGAAAAGTTTATAATTTTCTCTACCTCACTTACAGGGTTTTGAAAATCATCGTCCATTATCACAATCCAATCTCCCATAGCATAATTTAATCCCGCCATAACTGCATTATGCTCACCTACATTTTTAGCTAGTTTATAATATTTTAATTTCCCTTTATATTTATCGTATAACTTTAAACATTCAATGTCTGAATTATCTGATGAACAATCATTGATTATTATTACTTCAAATTTGTAATCCAGCTTTAAACTATCAAAAATGTTAGATACAAGGTCAAAAATAGTTTTTTCTGAATTAAAAACCGGAATAATAATTGTAATTAAATTATTATTCATTTTAAAATTTATTTATTACATCGACTACAAATTCGACTTGACTGTCATTCATCCAAGGATTAATAGGTAAGCTCAAAACTTCATTAGCTAATTTTGAAGAGATTGGATAATTCGTTGAATTCAATTCATTTAGAAATGTATTATGATTTATAGGATTGGGGTAATGTATTTTTGATTCAATTCCATTTGTCTTTAAATGATGAATAAGCCTCTTCCTATTAATACACTTTATTGCAAAAATATGGTAAGCATGATCTACATTATTTTTTATTGAGAAAAATTTATGGCCAACAATATTTTCTTTGTAATAATTCGCTATCGAGTTTCTCCTATTATTCCACTCATCAACGAAATTCAATTTATATTCTAAAATACCTGCTTGTATTTCATCAAGTCGACTGTTTAACCCATTAGACTGGTGCAAATAGTTAGAAATCAATCCATAATTTCTAAGACTTTTTAGATCTTCATATATTTTTTTATCATTTGTAATAATTGCACCAGCATCTCCATAAGCACCGATATTTTTTGTTGGATAGAAAGAGAATGCACTACAAATACCAAAATTCCCTGTCTTAATTCCATTATATTTAGCACCTAATGCCTGAGCACAATCTTCAATCATGACAAGGTTATATTCCTTAGTAATTTTAGATAATTTATCCATTTCACAAACATTGCCATATAAATGGACTGGAATTATAGCTTTTGTTCTATTTGTAATTGATGATTCAATTTGATCTAAATCAATAAGGCCATTAGAGTAATCAATATCAACTAACTTCGGTTTTGCTCCAGCATTTAGAATAGCCCGTATTGTTGGAAATGCAGTAAAATTTGGTGTAATGACTTCATCACCTTTACTAATTTGCAATGTAAGGAGTGCTAATGTGAGTGCATCTGTTCCTGATGCAACTCCAATACAATATTTAGTCCCGATATAATTTGCGAATATTTTCTCAAAAGATTTGACTTTTTCACCTAAAATATATTCTCCATTTTTTAGAACCTCTGTAATTACATTAATGATTCCATCTTGAATCTCCAAAAATTCATTATCAAAGTTATTGAGTTTGACCGTCAAAGATTTTTCCTTTTTACATACATAATAAAATCGTCATAATTCCTTATATAATCTGATTCATCATAATAATTCGATGCAAAAACTAATATAATGCAATCTTCACTGAAATTTTGCATTGTATGCCAAACATTTTCACCAATATAAATACCCTCATTTGGGTTTTCCAAAATCTTAGTAGCTTTATTTATACCATCGTCCAACGCTATGGAGACAGTACCTGAAATACAAAAAAGAACCTGTTTTAAAGTCTTATGGGAATGATACCCTCTGATTGACTTTTGAGATTCAAATCCATAAATATAATAAACCCTTTTAATTTTAAATGGAATATGTTTTTCTTCCTCTGCTATAGATAGAATTCCATCATGAGAATCTATAATTTGTTTGAGTTTAACATTTTTACAATTTTTTAATTTATTCATAAAATTTTCTAACAATTAATCGGATCAATAGCTATGGGCATAACTTTACTTATTGAAACAGTTGGGTTTTTCTAAAAAATAGAAAGATAGTTCTCATTTGATTAGATTAATTGATTTGTTTATCAATTGATTATTGGCAAAGTGAATCGATACAACTATATTAAATATTTTTTCCAAATTCGTATTTTTTTCCCATATTTAACCTTAAGATTAGCAGACTTTAAATCTCGAATAAATATCGTACTATCTGAATCATGATTAAAATTATTTAATAAATTAATTTTTCTTGAAAACGAATCATAACAAACTGGTATAAAACCAAAACTAACAATAAATCTGAATACTTCATATTCTGTATATCCATATCTACGGCAATGTCCATTAATTTCAATAATTATTGCTTCTAACTCTGGATTCTTTAAAACGTTATTTGCTCCATTGAGTATCAAAAGCTCATACCCTTCAGCATCAATTTTAATAACTTTTGGTGTTTTGCCTTTTAATAAATTGTTAAGCGTTTTTACACGCACCTTTAGACTACTATCATTTTTTTCATTTTCTTGAACATAATTGACTGCATTGTCATCAAAATTGGAAAAAAATAATTCACCATCCTTGGCACCTATACCAATATTTTCAAGTTTCACCATATTCCAAATATTATTTTTAATAACATTATACTTTAATCTTTTATATGTAGTCGGTACTGGTTCTATTGCTATTGTTCTTGCATCACATACCCCAGATGCTAATAACGTGTAATGACCTAGATTAGCACCTACATCTACAAAAAGGTCAGAATTTTGTAAAAAGTGGACCAAAAATGCTGATTCATGAAATTCCATTAATCCCAAAAATACATTTCCTCCAAGGCAAGAATCACCTTTTTGTGTATATATATTTAAATTATTTATCCATTTAAATTTTGTTGGTTTATTTTTGACTCTAATTATGGTATTGTAAAATAAATAATTAAACCATGATTTTTTCAAATTATGTTTTGTGAAGGGATGTTTTCGAAATACGTTATTAACGTATTTATATTTTGTTACTAGATAAAACAATCTTTTATAATTACTTATTACTTATGGTTATTATTACAATAATTCAGCAACGACCTCATTTCTTTATAACCATAATCCAATGTAAAACCTAATTTTTTTATTTTCTTTGTAGAAAAAATAAATGAATCCATATTAATACTTTCATTTGATGATTTATTAGTCTTAATAAGGCAATTATAATCAAATCTATCTTTTAACTCCTTCTGAATGTTTTTAGCAATATCAATAATTCGGGTAGTTTTTGAACTGCCCAGGTTATAAATATTATCTCTCCCTTTATAATTTTTTAATTCAGTTAGATAATAAATAGCATTAACTACATTCCCCACTGATATGAAATCTCTGTATCCTTGGCCTGATGAATTCATGATCAAGCTACCATTTTGAAAAGCTGATCTACAAAGGTCATTCACAACTAAGTTCCAACATTTTTGATTTTCAAAATATGGAGCGCCGAACGTATTTGAACACCTAAAAATTATTGTTACTATCTCTTTTTGTGGAGTATTAATAATCTTTTCAGCTTCTAAATGAGCTATTGCAAAAGGATATACAGGTAATGTTGTTTCCTCTTCTGTAACAGTTCCAACCAGACTATTCCCATATACATGTATGGTAGAAAAATATATGAAATGTTTAATATTATTCCTTTGAGAAATTTTAAATATTTGTCTTGTCAAATCAACATGCTTTTTTACCAAAATATTTTCATCATCAAATTTTGTATGCGCATCAGGACCAGCAAGGTGTATTAATGAATCTATTCCTTTCATTACTTCATTTAATTGCTCATCCGATTTATAATCCACCTGTATAACTTTAGTATTTTTAGGAATATTTCTAGGAAAATCATTTTCTGATTTTCGAGTTGTAATTCTGACAAAATAATCATTATCGGAAAAATATTTTGCCACGCGTCCTCCCAAATACCCCAATCCACCAATAATGAGGATCTTTTTCAAAGGCTTTCCCATTCAAAATAAATATCATTTATATTCGCTCTGATTATTTCATCAGGATGGTGTTCCATATCTGCAATATTAAGTATCATGTTTAAGTTGTCGTTATGACCTTTAAACGCACACCAAATACCCGGAGGTATAGTCAACCTCAAGTAATTAAATGGTGATAGTGTTATAGAAAAGAAATTATTGACCGATTTGCTGTTCCTTCTATCATCAAATAGAACAAAACTAACTTCCCCAACGGGAACAATAATATTCATTTTCATTTTTAGGTGTTTTTTCCATCCTTTTATTTCATTTTTATTTATTGTAGAAAAATATGCTTCACCAAATCCTACAAAATCCCTATCACCTTTTTTCAAAGCATGGTATATATTTCCTTTTGGATGTTTAATTATTTTTAGGTTAGTTAGGGAAATGTCTTCTATAGTTACTTCGTCCATGATAAATTTTTATTTATTGCAGTTTTACAATAATTCTCAATTTGTTTAGTTGTTAGATCTTGTACATTAACATATTTATAGTTGGAATACCATCTTGCAGTAAAAAGCGAAGTTTCTTCAAAATTGAGGTTAGTTTCCCATAGAAGTTGTTCTTTAGCTTTCATGCAATTTAGTTTAAGCAGTCCTGCCTCATAGAGAAAAGGTTCCTTCGTAATTTCATATGCTATTTTATTGCCTGTATCATAATATTTTACCATTTGTTCTATTAGTTCCAAGACAGTGTGATCATTTTGTTCTTGCGGGCCAAAATTAAATGATTCACCATTAAGATCATTATTTTCAGATAACTGTTGCCCCAATCGCAAATACCCACTAAGCGGTTCCAATACATGCTGCCAAGGCCGTATTGAATGTGGACACCTTATTTTTACTTTCTCTTCTTTTTCCCATGCTCGTATACAATCAGGTATAATCCTATCCTTTGCCCAATCTCCTCCACCGATAACGTTTCCTGCTCTTGCAGTTCCTACCCTTATCTGATCATGAGCTTTAAAAAATGAATGGTAATAGCCCTTTACCACCAATTCAGCAGCACCTTTAGATGCACTGTATGGATCCTTACCACCCAAAATATCATTTTCATGATATCCGCGTTCTAGCTCCAAATTATCATAGCATTTATCACTCGTAATAATCACTACAACACAGTTTTCCCCAACTATTCTCACTGTATCCAAAAGATTATTTATGCCAATTATATTGGTTGTCATTGTTTCATTGGGCTTATCATAAGATCTCTTGACTAATGACTGAGCAGCAAAATGAAAAATATAATCAGGTTGAAATGTCCGGATTGTATTCAAAAATGTGCTATGATCTCGGACATCGCCAATAATATGATCAATTTCTTTTTTTAACTTTAATGTCTCAAAAAGAGATGGATCCGTTGGAATATCTTTTGAAAAACCCATGATTTTTGCACCTAATGCCTTTAGCCAACAGGTAAGCCAAGAACCTTTAAAGCCAGTATGCCCTGTAATAAGAACCTTCTTATTTTCGTAATTATGGTTAAAAAGGTTTTTCAATGACTTCTTTTCCATGGAGGGGATGATGAAAAGGCAAGTTGATCTAATTCTCTTTTATCTCGAAGGGTGTCCATGCATTTCCAAAATCCTTTATGACGATAGGTAAATAGCTTTCCATCTTCCGATATAGTTGCAAGAGAATCTTTTTCAAAAATTGTTGAATCATTTTTTATATAATTCAATGTGCCTGGCTCACATATAAAAAATCCACCATTAATCCATGCTTCATTTTCTTTTGGTTTTTCCTTAAACTGAGTGACTCTTTCATTCCTACCAATATCGAGGATCCCAAATCGACTCGCCAATTGAACAGATGTCATTGTAACCAACCCACCATGATTTTTATGAAAAATAAGCAATTGTGACAAGTCAATATCAGCAAGGCCATCTCCATATGTAAGCATAAATGCTTCACCATTGATTATAGGTTCGGCACGTTTTATCCTACCACCTGTATCAGTATTTAATCCTGTATCTAGAAATGTAATATCCATACATGAAACATCATTATTATTAAAAAAGTAATTTTCAATCATATCTCCCTTATAACCAAGTAAAACCACAAATTCGTTAAATCCAAAGTGGCTGTAAATTTTCATTATATGTAATAGAATTGGTTTGCCTCCAATCTTGACAAGAGGTTTTGGAATTAAGTCTGTTTCTTCGCTGAGCCGTGTACCATATCCACCTGCTAAGATCAATACTTTCATACTGGAACCCCACTTAAGATTGACTGTTTTATACTATCATTAAAATGCTTTATAAATCCTTCCTTTGATAAATAAGTTTTCCATATCTCCCTACAATATTTTTGTTTCTCAATAAATTGATTATTTGTCAAAGATTGATGAAAATCCAATATTTTTTCCACCATATAATCTGTTTCATTTTCATCTATCCAAAGTACAATATTTTTCCATTCAATTTTATTCTCAAACGGTAAGACAGAATTTGTGTTTATAAATAAGGGTATTCTTCCAAGGCAGAGTGTTTCATAAAATCTTAATGAGTAATTGGCTGCACCTCTAAAACAGAATGTGTAATCACTACCAATAATATTATTGATAAACTCCTCGCGGGCTTGATCATTTCTCCCGATTGTACCCGGCGCAAATGAATCACGAATAGTAAAATTAGTTTTTAATTTATTTGGTTGATTGAATTGATCTAATAATTTTTTCCTTTTTAATAGAAATGGAATAATGGGGTCTGGGGAAGTCTGTCGAATCGTTAATTTAAATGATAAATGCTGTAGAGCATTTTTTGCAATTGTACCTACTAACTTATACTTCGGATATTTTGCTATTCCATCAAAACCTATTACCGGTAAATTAGATTTATCTCTTGGCTGAAATTGGCCTTCAAAATATTTAGCTAATAAGTCAGTTTTTAAATCCCCCGGCTGAATAAGTTCATTCTTACCTTTAGTTGTTTGATCACTAAAATATTTAATGAAAATACAATTCGAATGGAAATAGTTAATTTTATGATCACCATCGATCCAAACATAAAGAGCTTTATCATTTTCTTCCATTAAATCGGCCATTTCATTAACCAATTTCAACTTTCTATTATTCACATAATAATTCAGAGTTAACGGTAAAAATCCCACATCACTTTTTTCTGGTGTATCGACTAATATAAAATATTTTTTATAAAAGTGGAAATCATCCTCCCATTTAGGCCAATCCTTTGTTCCATCTCCCCAAAAAGCCCTTACTGGATGGACTAAATATTTCAACCAATATTTTTCAGATCCATAATTTCCCGTATAAACTCTAATTTTTCTCATTAAACCATAAAAAATGTCTTTGTATTGCTGTCCCTATTCTATTTGAAAGATTTACAAATAAAAATATCAATATATCAAATCCATTTATTTTTGTCTGCAATCGATATGACTTTTTTATAGCATCATTGAATGGTGTCCAACTCCAAGATGTTAACCATTTAAATAATGATCTAATTGATGCTATTTCTAATGGATAATGGGAATACATTTCAGGCCATTTTTTTCTAACTAAGTAGTGGGCTCTACCATACATAAAATGTTGTTTAAATAGACTTTTCCAAGTAGGACGATGCAAATGTTTGACTTTAATTTCTGGGCAGAATAATACATCCCAACCTTTCTGGATTGCCCGCCAATTGTAATCCACATCTTCACCTCTAAATAAGGTTTCATCGTATTCACCAACCGATTTAATCACTTCTTTTTTATATGAAGAATTAACACCAGCAACTGATTGTACTTTCTGAGTATTATTATGCTTTGGGAAAGTTGCAATATCAGCAATTTTTGATAGAAAATTTCCACGACCTCCATCAATCACTTGCCCACCAATAACACCCCAGGCGGGATTGTTTTTATGGGCTTTAACAACTTTTTCAATCCAATTTGGAAAAGGCCTTGCATCATCATCAGTTTGAAGAATTAAGTCACCTGAGCAATGAGGTAATCCAATGTTCCTACTTGTGGCTAAATTTCTATTACATGTTTGAATAGTTTTAATTATTGGAAATTCATCTTGCCATTTTTCTATAATTTTCTGACAATTTTTAACCCCTCCACCATTCACAATAACAATTTCATCTGGAACATGGTTTTGATTTATTAAAAGTGAATCCAATGTACCTTCGATAAGATTTCCACGGTTATAAGTACATATGAAAACCGTAACCTTCATAAATTGCTATGCATGCTAAATAAAAAGACTATAATAATTTGAAGACATTTCCTCCAAAGAATAATTCTCTCGAACGAAATCTCTTCCATTTTTGCCAATCCTTTCTCTTTCATCTTTATTAGTTAGGGAAATCAAATGTTCTTTCAGCATAGTTTGAGATTTATTTTTAACTTTTTTTGCAGTATGAGATGGGATTAAAGAATCAAATGGTGGAATGTCATAAACAATTGCGGGTAATCCAATGGCCATTGCTTCTATAAGAGAAAGTCCAAATGCTTCACCCTCACTTAAATTGCAATAAATATCATAATTTGGTAATAATGATTCTACTCTGTCTTCTGATCCTAAAAAATGTACGCTTGAAGATAGATTCAATTTATCAACCAAAACTAATAATTCTTGTTTGTATGGACCATCCCCAACAATATAATAATCAAATAAATTTTTTAAATTATCTTCGTTTAAGATACAAATTAAGTCCTGAATCCCCTTCCATTTTTCAAGTGCAGAAATTGTCAATAATTTGATTTTTCCTCTATTTTGGTAATCAAATGAAAATTTAAATCGATTAAAATCAATTCCATTATAAATTACTTTTATTTTTAATTCATCAATATATGAAATAGCATCATCTTTTACATAATCAGAAACAGCGATAAAGAATAATTGATTGAATTTATTAGCTTTTATTTGAATAAATTTGTACCTGTGTGGAATTAAAGATGCTGGTGAATGCAATACATAATAAATTTTTGATTTGGATGTTATGGCTGTTTCTCCATGGTATAAAAAATTAAGAATTATATTATCAGGACGATCTATTTTAATCCAAAGATAGTAATATATTTTTGCAATCAATTTTTGGAAATACCTTGAATAAGGGACTATCCTTATATTGATTTTTTCATCCCAAAAATCCCAATCTACTTTATTCTGAGCACCCCATGTATAAACAATTATTTTAAGTTCATAATCCTTTGCTAATTTATTAGCCAAATCGTAAGTAAATCTTTCAATGCCTCTTTTTAATCTGAATTGAAAAGGGGAAATAATTACAAGACTATTTAGTTTAGTATCGATTGATAAAACTCAATATGTTTTGCTTTAATATTTTTGATAGAACAATAGTCAACAATATATTTACGTGCCTTATCCCCAATCTCATCTCTGATTTTAGTATTGCTATAAAATATTTCAATTTTATCAGTTAATTGATCAACATTACCAGGTTCAAAGAGTAACCCCGCATTTCCATAGTTTATTGTCTCGGGTATTCCTCCTATATCTGAAGCAATAACAGGCTTTCCACAAGCCATACCTTGTGCCACAGTATATGAGAAAGATTCGTAAATTTCAGATGGAACAACAACAATATCAGATTTTGCATAGAATTCTGGTAAATCGAGGTAATCAATAAATCCTGTAAAAATGACTTTTTGATCAAGTTTATTCTCTCTTATTAAATCCATGCACTTATTTATAGATGAGCCGCGTGGTGTACCAACATTTATAAGTTTAATATTATTAAACTTATTTGATAAAGATATAAATGATTTTATTAAAGTTTCTACTCCTTTTGCTCTTTCAAATCTACCTACATGGAGAATTGTAAAATCCTCCCTATCTATAATATCTTTTGGTCTGAAGTGATTTGTGTCTAATAAATTTGGTATAACCTGCACTTTATCCTGATTGATATTATATAATTCACATATTCTTAATTTTAAATCTTCACTTGGTGTCGAAATTAAACCAGCCCAATCAAAACATTTTTTTTCTCTTTCAAATGCAAACCAAGTATCCACACCTTTTAATTCAGTCTTATTTAGATACTTTTTTAACAAACCAAAAGGTGTATGAGATCGAATAATAACATTTTTTCTTTTTTCAGGGTTATTCTTTAGAAAATGGTATCCTTCTGAATGAATATCCATGAATTCAATAATTCCAGTTTCTTTTTTTAGTTTTTCTGCAAATAACTCCGATATCTTTTTATCTACAAACGATCTAGCTGCATTTTTTAAAAATGAAAATTTTATAAATTTTGATAAAGAAAAATACTTAGTTATTTGAATTCTTGAAAAACGAATATTATTACTCTTGATAAATACTGAGTTAATCTTTGATTCAGCAGTAATATAATTACAACTAAACTTTTTTTCTAATGCATTCAATAAATAATAGTTATGCATGGCCACACCGCCTGTTGATTGAGGAAAAGACCAACGGCAAACCATAGTGAAATTTGTGAGATCTACTTTCATTAAATAATTTAAATTGACTTTATCACTTTTGCGGGTACACCTGCTGCAAATGAATTAGGTGGAATTGATTTTGTTACAACAGAGCCAGCACCTATTACTGCACCTTCACCAATTGTAACACCCTTTAAAACAATAACTCTCGCTGCTAACCAAACACCATCTTTGATAATAATTGGCGCTTTTTTAGGTTTTTCAATACCTGCGCCATGAAAATCATTATCCATTATTAAACAATCCTCTCCAAAATCAACTTGACTCCCAATTATAATTTTTTCTGAACAAGACAAATGAACACCAATATTTAAAAATACCTTATCACCCAAAGTTAGAGTTGCATGACTTTCAATATGAATTCTAACTGGATTAAAATTGGCACTACGAATTAATAAATGGTCTCCACAATCTAATTTACCCTGGCCTGAGAAAATTACTTTTCCTTTAATTCTCACAGATTGACCAATTTTATTACATTTTTTCTGAAATTTAGTTTTATAATATTGTTGATATATTTTATTAATTATTTCAACCATCAATTTTTAACTCAGTTTATAGGTAAATTTTTTAAAGAATATTTCAGTTTTCTCCCAATTTCCTTCCAGGAAAGATTTTTAGCAACAAATTTTTGGGTAGCAATTAAACTATCATACTTGATATCATTTGCGAATATTTTTAAAATATATTTTGAAAATTTCTTTGGATTATCTGTTTTATAAATTGTATCAATCGATTCAAAACCTTTGGCACCAACATGGGTAGAAACAATTGGAATACCATATGCCATTGCCTCAATTAATTTTGTTTTTGTACCTCCATCATTAAATAAAGGAAGGATTACACATCCTGCATTTTCATAATATGAATCTAGTTTTGGGACCATCCCTGTCAATTGGATTTGACTATCGTTTACAACTAATTTTTTTAAACTATTAGAATATTTTCCTACTAAAAGTAGCATTAAATCAGTCTTTTTTTTTAAAGAAGGCCAAACATTTTCCAAGAACCATTTTATTCCTTCAAAATTCCCCGAATATTCGAAATTCCCAACCATTAATAAAGAATTCCCTTTTCCAATTTTAATATTTTTAGGCAACATTGTTCCGTTAGCAATTTTTAATATACTTGATTCAGGGCATAAATCTTTTACTGCATATTTGTTTTCATTACAAGTAGTTAAAAGGATATTAAAATTTTTAATAATATTTTTTTCAAATCGTCTAACTCTAATAGCTTCAATAGCAAATAGCCAATAATATGGCCTAAAAAAGTGAACCCCTTTCATCTTTGTTTTAGTATAAGTTGAATAAATATCATATAAATCTAAAATAGAATAAATTTCAGAGTTCAAATGCAATTTCGCTTGACCCATCAATTGTGTTGCAAAATACAATATACTATATTGACCATTTTTATCTAAAATACGATTTATATCATTAGCAATTGATTTTGGATTATGGGAAGAAAAGCCAGGTAAAGTTGAAGCGATTAATCTATTTAGAAATGAAACTGGTTTTGGTGACTCGAAATTTGATGAGAAAAAATAAAAATTTGTTTTTCTAAAATAATGGAAGACTTCATTATTTAAAGATTTATTTTTATATGTAATAACATCAATATCAAATTCATCATACAGTGCTTCAAATAGTTTTACTGTTCTTAATGATGCACCATCCATAGGAGGAAAATTAAAAAATGGGGTTATATATAATATTTTCAATTAAATAATTATAATTTTAATGATTCCACCCAATCTTTAACAAAAATATTTTGCTTCCATCCCAGATTCGTTAATGTTGAATTTTCACTGTCATATATAATTGTTTTATTATTTTTGATTTTTATTTTATTTGGATTGTCTATCAATTCTATCAGCGAAATACTTTCATTTGCAGTCAAATTATAAATCCCTCTCAACCGCTTTTTTATGACAAATTTTATTCCATTTGATATATCTTCTAGATGAATGAAACTATATCTACTATTAAGGTTGACATAGCTTTCATGGTTATTGAGGATATCAAATAAAGGCCCTTTACGCATACCATCTCCAAATGGAGTTCCCAACCTTAAAATACAATAATTATTAGAACTAGATTTAATTTCATATTCAGCTAATAATTTACTTAACCCATAAAAAGTTGTAGTCGAATTCCATCCAAGATTTGGGTTTGTAGAAAAATTTTCTAAATCAGAATAAACACAAATGCTAGACAAATAAATAAAGAACAGATTTTTATTTTTTAGAATATTTTTAACAATCTCATAATTATTTTTAAAACATTCTAGTGGATTATTTTTATAATAATATATTTTTGGATCACCGGCTAAAAATATTATAGTATCAATTTGGCCATTCAATTTTGTTGAAATATTTTTATCAAATAAATTTATATTATTTGAGTTGTACCTATAATCAGTATTAATAGTTTTTATTATTTCTTTACCAATAAACCCTGAATCACCAATAATTGCAATATTATTATAATTCATTTTATAGCTTCTAAAACAATATCACTAATTTTATCAACATCATCAATTGATAAATTATGATGTGCTGGTAAGTACAAGCCTCTATTATGAACGGTAGTAGCTACAGGTAATATTTGTTTTTCATTATAGTTTATCCAAAATGGCTGTTCTCCTATTGATCCACAAACTAATGGCCTAATTTCAACAGAAGCATCATTTAATTTTTTAACAACATCATTAATATTTTCAATAATTAACCCCATACCGAAATTTGAAATTATATCTGCTTGACAGGTTTGGATCCAAGTATTGCCTTCTAAATTATTCCGATATCTTTTATAAATCTGGAACCTTTTATTGATCACACTATCAATTCTTTCTAACTGTTTTAATCCAATAAAAGCATTCAAATCAGTTGATCTTAGATTAAATCCCGGATAATAAAAAGTATACTGATCTTTAAAATCATTTATTTTATACTTCTTTTTCAAATTTGATTTTGTTAATGATGATAAATCTCTGGACCAACCATGGCTTCTTAAAGATTTTACAATTTCTGAGAAATCATCATCATTTGTAACTACCATTCCTCCTTCAATTGTTGAGATATGATGTCCATAATAAAATGAATAAGATCCGGCTTTCCCAAAATTACCAACTTTTATTCCATTCCACTCTGTACCCGGTGATTCACAACAATCTTCAAATAGAGTCACATTATATTTTTGACATAAAAATAAAATATTATCCATATCATTTATATGACCTAAAACATGGACAATCATTAACACATCTGGATTATGTGTTTTAAAAATTTTTTCAAGATGATCTACAGAGACTCCTAGTGTTTTTTCATCTGCATCACATAAGATTACATTCATTCCTAGTTGAATACCAGGTGCAACTGTGGTAGACCAACTAACAGCTGGTATAACAACCTTTAAATTTTGTTTTTTTCTAATACATTGCTCAGCAAAAAATATTACCAAGTTTGCAGATGAACCTGAATTCACAAAAATACTATTTTCACTATTATTCCACTGCGACCATTTATTTTCAAATTTATCGTTCAACTCTCCCTTTGTTAATCTATTATTTTCCAATAACCAATTCGATAATTCTTTTATATCTTTATTTGAAATTGTTTGATCTACTAAACTGAATTTGAAGGGATTTTTCAATGGATTAATAGTCTCATTTATTAGCTCTTAATTGTCATTTTTGCCATTTTGATGCACACATCAATGATGTCATTACACAATCGATTTTGAATCCATATTTCATTAAAGCATTCTTATAAAAAGTTATGTCATCAGGCCTTCCCCAACGCTCAGGGCATACAAGACACTTTTTGAATTCATTCAATATAGGAATACTTTTTTGATCCAATGAAAGTTGAGTATTCGTATCAATCCAAACCCAATCCACCATTCCCACATATTTTTTTACAGTTTCAATACTTTCATCTTCAGAAAATCGAACAGCAATATTTCTTTCACCCTGACGTGATGAATAGTACAAGTAGGAGAATTCGATATCCAATAAAAAATAGCTTTTTATTTGTGACCTTTGGTCTATAAGGCGCAATACTTCGTCTTCGATTCCATCTTCCTTAATATTAAGAACAAGTGTCCCATTTTTGTATTCATCTAGATAATTTTCCAATCTCTCACCATTTTTAAATGGCTCATGGTTTAAAATTAGATTACTACCCCAACTACGTATATCAATTTCAGCACCGTATTTCTGTTCAATTTTTTTTAATTGACTAATAGTGTTAATTCTATGAATTATGATTTCCAAATTATTTTTACAATTTTTCTTTCAACTTATTCATGTAAACTAAGGTGCGCTTAATTAATTCCCATTTACCCCTAAGTGTTCCACCACCTTTTGATTCACCATAGATACGATTGCCAAAATGCACAGGGTATTCTAAAATCTCATACCCATTATTTCTGGCCTGAAACAATATATAAAGATCCAACGAAAAATCATTTGGTGCATTAGTTAATTTCTCCATGAAACTTCGATGAAACATTTTTGGCTGGGCATTAATATCAGTAAGCCTTACTCCCATTAGGTAAGAAGAAATGATTCCCATCCCTATTGTAAAAAAAGTATCAAACATGTTTCTACCAATACGCTTACCCTTTAATATACAATTCTCATAATCTGCATATTGTATGAAAACTGAATATGCATTAACTACATCGATTGGATCAGTCTGTAGATCTGCATGAGTCCAGGAAATTACATCACCCCTCGCAACATTCACACCGGTCATTATTCCATGACCATAACCGATATTTTTTTTAATATACACAGATTTAATTAATGGGATTTGAATTTCAAGTTCCCTAGCTAAAACTTCTGATGTACCATCCGTAGAACCATTATCGACTAATATAACTTCAATTCCCATTTTATAAATAGTCTCAAGTTTTTGAATCAAAGTAGGAATATTTTCTACCTCATTAAAGCAAGGAATAACAATGGATAATTTGGGTCTGTACAGATCTATTATTTTAAAGAAAGACTCTTGATGATTTTCTAATTAAGGCTAATTTCATTATTATGTGCTAAAAATATATAGCCAACGAAAAAACCTAATACTCAATTAAGATAAGTCTCTAAATCCTTTGGTGTCCCCCAGCATATGTAATCATTTATTTCAAAAGTTGAAACATTATATCCATTCAATACACATTCATCCAGAACAACATCAATGTAAAACTCATTATTAATTCGTCTGTTTTTATTAATAATCTTATCTGCACATTCTAGAAAATATCCTGCTTCATTGAAACTGAAGGTTCCCGCAATAGCATGATCAAGTAAGGGGTTATCACTAATTGGTAACTTACAGGAAACACCTCTTACTTTACATGATTTATCAACAAAGGCCCAACCATACATTTTAGGATTTTGAAGTATTACCGGGTTATTTCGGAAAGTCCAGATTAAAGCATCATTGGTTTTAATATCATGGTCAAAACTATTCAAAGCATATTCCATTGCATTATCACAGGAACCGATAGTTAGCTGATCATCAGGGAAAATATAATCTCTGGCCAAAAGGCAAGTACTTACTTGTCCCTCTGTTGGATTGTCGACTGATAAAATTATTGCATCTGGAAAATGATTTTTTAGCACCTTATCAATATTTCCAACTTTAATATGACTTCTTCGACAAATGAAAATCCATTGATCAGCTTTCGGAAGGCATTTGGCTGCTCTAATCACCATGGGTAAACCATTTATATTAATAAGTGGTTTTGGTATTTTATATCCTGCGTTAATAAATCGTTGACCTTCACCGGCCAAGGGAATTAGGTTGACTTTCCTCATTTAAGATATACCGTTTCTAATAGAGTATGCTTATCATCCTCCACCCTCCATAGTGTTATTTGGTTAACGGTAAAGTGATACTGTTTAGGCATTGCTAAAAATTCTTCAATAATCGGGTGTGTTTTATAAGTCAGCAAAGAAGAAACAGAAAAATGTGGAATCCAATGATCACCAATAAAGGGGAAACCATATTTATCATAACTACCTAAAAGTTGTTTATTATCTTTTAAGTAATTCGGAGGAGGTAAGATTTGTCTCACTTCTTGAAGTGCCAAAGCCAATGACTTTTGAAGAGCACTAAGAATATCATTTTTTTCTATACCAAAATACAAAGTGTGTCCACCGGTAGCAATATCATCCCAAAATAATCCTGTTTTATTAACTGTAATTTGTATAGGATGGGTAGAGCTAGATAGAGATGAAACAGCAGCTACTCCACCATTTTCAGTCTTCACATCAATATTGATGAGTGTCATATGAGGAGGATGAATAGTATAAGGCTGATTAGGTAACTCTTTTTTTATCCTTTCTTTCCAATAGAATAGTTCCAAAGCAAAATCTCCTTTGGGCAATAAAAAAATAGCCAGACTCATGATTCTCCACAACCAATATTCTGAAAAACTTCAGATCTTAAAGCACTGGGAATATTTGGGTTATAACGGTTTCGCCAAAAAAGAAATTCTAATGGGATACCATGTGGGATTACCAATTTATGCCACTCATTCAATTTCAAATTAAAAACAATTCCAATTAGGCATCGCAGAATACCATTATGGGTAACAACACATATAGGTCCAGATTGTTTATTTTTAATACTTTGTGCTAAACTATCCAGAAAAGACTTAAGCCGATCATATACATCTTTTGTATTCTCACCATCAGGAAATCTGGGGTCTTCACCATTTTGCCAGCCTTCAAGTATTCTAGGATATTTATTTACTAATTCATTGTAGGAAAGGCCCTCTGCTTTACCGTAATCAAATTCCAGCAGTCTATCATCTGCGACAATATCAGTATCTTTATAAATCGCAAATATAGATTGAACACACCTACGTAAGGGACTGGTGTAAAATTTAGAGATAGATTCATCTATTAGATCATAATCTTGTGTTGAATCAATATCTGGGTCCCGTCCCTGTCCTAAGTAGCTTCCATCATTCAGATTAGTTTTTAAATGTCGCAAAAAATAAATTGGTACAGCATCTGACCATTCTACAGTTATACGTTTCTGGAAATCTTTTACAAATGTTTCAGCCCATTGAACTGTATCCTTTGGAAAATTATTCGCCCTTTTAGATTTTACTTGAGAAATAGTATCAAACATTTTTATATGTATATAACTAGATTTTGGAAATAACCTGGTAATCTCGGATTTGATTTCAATATTTGAAAAAGAATCATTCTTATTTGTACAAAGTTTCAAATAATTAGCTATAAGATAACGAATGATGTGATAAGCATATTCACCCAAGTGTCGTTTATCAAGTACTTTATTTTTATTTATTTCTTTGACATTATTACCATCAAATTCATATTTACGGTAACTAATTACATTATTATTTAAATCATCTAGATAATTATTGAGACTGCGTCTAACTTCATAAAAATCACGAATTTGTAAAATCCCAACTGGAAAAATATTTTTTAATTTTAACCCATCGACTGATTTACTTCGTTCCCAATCAAAACATGTAAAGGGGCTAGCTAATACATGCTTTCTATGAGAATTAATATCATAAATCATTAGATGAATTATAGCAAGATTGGGCTTGTCAAACTTCAGGGGTCCAAAGGTAGGATTGATTTTTAATGCATAATCAATTAAACCGCAATTTTTTAGATCGATACTTTCAGCAGCATTTAGACAAGCATCAAATAATTTTTTATCTAAGGACTTACAAATTACAATAGTATCTATATCACTTATTCCAATCAGATCTTTCCGATCGATAAAGGAGCCTACAAGTGTAACTGAAATAACACCTTTAATCTCTCTAAGTTTTCCGAAAAGAGACCTCTCTATATTTCGTTTTATTTCCGAGGGCTTCAACCAGTTTCGTAACGCCCAACAGTCTGCAGACGCATGATCTGCTTCCTAGGATCAGAATTATTAAGTACTGATGAGCCAGAGACAATATTTTCTGCATCCAGCAAATTAACAATATTTTCATTGACACCTCCATCTACGCATAGCATAAACTGTTTCCTAAATGGTAAACTATTTATCTGTTTAATTCTTTCTAGCCCATCCATATCAAATTTTTGACCAGAACTCCCTGGATTTGAGATGGTGAGAAGTAATACATATACAGATTGTTTTAGTAATTCCATTTCTTCATCTATATTGGTTGTCAATGTTAGTGCCAAACCTGGCTTTTTACCCTTGCTTTTAATTATCTCAAACAATTCAGAAACATTTTCATGACATTCAGCATGAATATAAATCACATCAGAATAAGGTAGAACTTGCCCTATCCACTTAGAAGGTAGTTTGGACATAATATGGGTTTGAATCTGAATGTTGGGCCAATAAGCTTGCATTGTTTCCAAACGGTAGGCTTGGACATCCTTTGCATTTTCACACATAGAGTTATCTACAATATCAACATGGATAAAATCAGGATAATGTCCAATCCTACTGTGAATATTTTTCAGATCCTCGACACCATTGGCATATATAGCAACTCCGACTTTTTTAAAATCACGAAATGAGTATTTGCGATGAAGAGTATAAGCCAGAATAAATATAGCACCTGAAATAAGTAGGCGGCCCCATTCATAACTCATATTTTCAAATGCTAATAAATGCCTCAAGCGCCACTGTAGAAGACAAGAGATACAAGAAATAATAACGAAATAAACCATTGCCCGAATTTTTCTGGACTTGGGAATTTTAAAGTTAAACTGTACGTTAACCCAAAACGCAAATAAAATTCCACAAAAAATTGCAAATAAAGTGGATAGGATATGATCCAATCCAACATTAATTAAATAGGTTCGAATAAAAAATTCTAGTAACAAAGAAAGCACCCCAAATACTAGATATAGTCCTAAAAATCGAAAACGGTAGATTAGGAATTTTATTTGTGTTTCGAATGGAGGATTAAGAAAACTCATCATTCTGAATTTTTGCCATAATAAGCTTCTAAACCATGTTTCCTAAAAAAATGTTTATTGATAAGAGCAGGTGAGATTGATTTAGCATTAGGATTGATAGAAAGAGACAGCCATGCTAGTTTTGCAATATATTCTAACATTTCAGTATGCTTTACAGTATCTTCTATTGTAGCACCCCAAGTAAAAGGACCATGATTTGCAACTAGAATACCGGGACAATCAAGCGGATTAACGTTTAATTTATTAATTGCTTCAATTATTACTTTTCCAGTTTGTTTTTCATAATCCCCTTTTATTTCTTTATCCGTGAGTTTGCGAGTTACGGGTATTTCTCCATTCCAATGATCGGCGTGAGTTGTACCTAAACATGGTATATTAACTGAAGCCTGAGACCATGAAGTAGCATAAACGGAATGGGAATGAATAACACATTTTATACTAGGAAAAGCTTTATATAATGCAATATGTGTTGCAGTATCTACTGATGCATTAGAAGACATGATATCAAATTCTGCATCAAGGTCTAAAATAATTATATCCTTCTTCTTCAAATCCGCGAGTTTCGAACCACTAGATTTGATATATATTGATTTGTCTTTTCTTATACTAATATTTCCAAAATCACCTTTGATATCTAATTTTTTTGAAAGTCTTTTAGACTGATTTATAAATTGATTAATTAGTTTCTCATCCATTATTGATCTTCCTGATAATAAAACGGTTTTAATTAAGGTTTAATTTTTCCATAGCAGATATTTAGACGAGATAGTATACCCATATATATCTTAAATAAAATAATTAATTATTATAGTTTGCAAGCAATGCTCATAAAATTTCAAATTGTGCCTTAAAGATATTATTTGGCCTATTATGGGAAAAATTATAGGGATTGTAGGCTAAAAAGTATGTATCAGTCTTATTTTCATCAAATGAGTTAATTTTGATTCTATGTTTATTATTCTTATTTAAGAAATCAATAAATCTATAGTTATCTTCCAATGGTTGAGTCATACTTAAATACATTATTTTCTTTCCTAAATACTTTTTGTTATTTAAATCTGAAACTATTTCTATATCTTCCTTCAGGCATGGATTACCATATGGGTTCCAACCATCTCCAAGCATTATGTAATTTATATCTTCAGGTATAGAAATTTGGATAGTAGTATCTAAAGTACTCATATACCGATGATTTACCGAAATTGATCCAAGAATTAATATAATTGAATATAAAAATAGGAAGTTTTTGAAAGAAAAATTCTTAAGCATCCTATCTAGCCCAAAACTAAATATAATATATATCGAAGGTAGTAAGAAAAAAATGTGGCGGGAAGGTGAAAAACCTAGTACACCTATGCTTAGAGCGATTGCATAGCAATAAAATAAGAAGAATATTACATATCTCAAAATATGATGATTTTGCAATCTCTTGTTAATTTTTCTTAGATGGATAATTTCATAATATAATAAGGAAACCAAAATTAAAACTGCACCTAAGAATATTTTATAAGAAAAATATGGTTGTAAGAAGCCTGCAATAAGAAAATAAATACTTAAAATGATACCAGAATAGCTCCAATATAGATTACTGAAAGAATATTTCATTAGTTTTATAAATTTATTTTTCACCAATGAATGTGTTAAAATAAAAAATATTGCAAACAAAATAATTTCATAAAGTCGAAGCCATAAATGGTTCAAATAAATTTTAATTGCAAACGAAATAAGTATTGAGAAAATAATCATAATGATAAAAGTAGATATTATTTCTATATTATTTCGAATTTTAGTTTTTATTTTTTTAAAACTACTGCCAAGACCAAAATAACTTTTAACAGCATATAACATTATTAGAGCGATTATTAAAAATTGTGCAAAATCAAGCCATGGAGATTTATTGTACATGCTAAAATAATTTAGTATTACAAAATAGAAACTTTTAAAACTAAAATAATTCCCATGGTTACCTACCCCTGGTTGAAAGAATAATATTGTACACAATATTATTGAAATAATTGCTGGGACTTGTGATTTAAATATTAGAATAAATGTATTATAGGAAAATTCTGTTTTTTTTTCTTCTTGGCATATATATAAAGTAATTAAATAAGCGGCATATGGAAAAATAATTAAATAGTTAAAAAAAACTAGAATCCCGCTTAGCCAAGCAATACTTCGACTTTTTTTCATACCTGGGGAACCAATGGTTAAAAACCATAGGAATAGACTTGTAGTAAAAATATTCCAAATGGTACTTCCAAGATGATAACCATATGAATATGCACTAATAGAACACAATAATGTAATTGATAATAATAATATCGCTTGGAAAGATATCCCGATATTATAACATGTCAACGCAATAAGTATTACACTCAAATGGAAAAGTAAGATAGTCATTAAAGTACATTTTGAATTAAATGCATAATAATCATCTTTCGGATTTGTAATTAATCCATAAAATAAACCATGACCGGCAGAATATGTGCTCGATAGTGGGACAGAAAACATACAATGAATGGGATGTGGTAATTGAAATAATCCGATTGTTTTAATATAAATTGTTCGAATGAATCTTGTTAAACTCCATTTTTGTTCAATTATCTGTTGAGTTGTGATATCTAGCTTATGAACCTGAGAATCAAATAAACTCTTTATCTTTTTCACTTTTGCTAGTTTGTTAACAATTGGGCTAATTCTCTCTGTACTTTTATATGACCAATCTGCATATGATAGTGCACTAGCTGGAAAATTCTTAATGTTTCGATATACGTTAAAGGAATCATTCTCTTGGAAATGAATTTCACGCTTACTGCAATGGAAAATAAAACTGATCAGAATTATTATGAAAAATCCATATTTTAATATAGCCAATTGAACTTTTGATAAATTGATCACTTAATCCATTATTTTAATTAAGCATTAAGGACAATCTCTGTTTTGTATTATCCTTGAGATTTGCAAATGAACAGATTCTATTTTGTGCATTTTTTCTTATTTTATCACTGTTTCCAGATAAAACTAATTCCACAGCATCTATTATTTTTTTTATTAAATCATTTATATCAATTGGATTAAATAGGAAACCATTTTCTATTCCACCAATTATTTCAGGTATACCCCCTACTGCACTCGCTACAACTATTTTACCAGTGGCCATTGCTTCATAAACCGTATTTGGTGAATTATCAAATAAGCTAGGAATTACGCAAATATCTGCTCTTTTATATTGCTCTATCAAATCATCTCTAGGTATAAATTGCTTTAGTTTTATAAAATCCATACCATCAATGTTCTGTTCTGGCTTAAATCCATAAATTTCTACATTTATTTTATTTTTTATATTATCGGGTATTTGTTTTAATGCGCGGATAAATAGTTCACCACCTTTTACAGGATCGTTTCTTGATGCAAAAAAGATAATCACTTTTTCCTTTTTATTTAAAAATAAGGGAAAGCTATTATTCATTATATTTTCAATCGGATATGGTATAACATTTGAATTTTTTAATTTTACATTCATTTCTTTTTCAACATATCTAACCATAGCTCTTGATGGTGAAATAACTATATGAGAGCGTCTAATAAAAAAATGTTCCACTCTTCTACGTATCCATTCTGCACTACTTGTTTTTTGTCCAGATTGGTGTTTGAAGGTAAAAAATGAACCATGCAAATGAGATGAATATTTAAAATATTTTGTTATTGTATTCCAAAAGTCACCACCTTCTGAATATTCAATAAAATCAATTTTCTTATTTTTATTTAACTTTAATAAAAATAGGTGAATTTTTAGCCCGTTATGTAAATAAAAAAGAAATCCAGATAAAATTTTGATAATTGGGATCCGACTAATATAATAAATAAATAAACTGGGTTTAGAATCCATGATGGGATATACATGAATTAATTCATCTTTAAAGTATCTAATACCATTATTCTCTGATTTAGCACAAATCACAGAAACTTCATGGCCTAAGGATGTTAACTTCTTCCCAATAGTCTGGACATACATTCCTGCACCACCAATTGGGCCTGAATGTCTGGGGTAATATCCCTCAACGAAACATAAATGCAATTTCTATAAAATTTCTTTAATTATTGAAAGACTAACGTTTGATTGCAATGCGCCCAGTGTTATCTATTCGATTTAGTAAAATAGTTATATTATTTTCTTTTATATATTCATCTATTGCCTCTTTACATCCTGCCCAATGACCATAATCATCGATAATTAATACACCATTTTTTTCAAGCAATGGAAAAAGATTTTCCATTTCATGTTTGGTTGATCCATACCAATCAGTATCAAGTCGAAGTAAGGAGATCTTCTCTGGCATAATTTTTGGTATTGTTTCTTCCACCTTACCTTCAATTAATTTGAATTTCCCTTTTGGATAACCTGTACTATAAATATTCTCTTCTACTTGAATCTTTGGAGTTATACACCAAGCATGAGATTCTTCGGTCTTTTCATGTTTAGATAAAAAATCAGATGCTCTCGTTCCATAAACATTTACATCAATATACTCTGGACTTGGCATACCATAAAAAGTATCATAAAGAAAAATATCTTTGTCAAAAACCCTTCTATTGATTAAAGAAAGTGCCATCGCCATTACAGAACCACCTTTCCATACTCCACATTCTACAAAAGAACCAGATATATGATTTTCGACGATATAGTAGACTGAATTTATTAATGCATTTAAGCGTTCAATAGATGTCATCGTGAATTTTTCAACTCTTTTAATAATCTCTATATTCTCTTCACTAAAATCTGAGGGATAATCTGTATTTATAAAATTATCTTTTTCTTTGTGAGTTATACCATAGCCGCGTGAATGTAATATATTTTTTATCAAATTAAAAATTATTGTGTTAAATCTATTATTATTCAAATGATTGACCAATATTGATTAATGCATTATCAATTCTATCTATTACTTTCTTTGTATCTATGGTTTTTAAACATTCCTCCTTAATTAATTGATCACACTTTATTAATTCCTCATTTGCATTTAATGGGAAATAACATGGAGAACATTCTAGTTCTGATATTATAAAAATATTGCGATGATTACGTGGACCAGATTTTTTATAATTTGTGGGACCCCATAATGAAACAATTAGGTTTGTTTCTACAGCATCTGCTAAGTGGAGAATACTCGTATCATTTGTAATACATAATTTTGCCTTCTGCAGTAAAGCTGCCACCATCGCCAATGTATAATCACCTGCCACATTAATAGATGGACTATTCATGTTCTCCGAAACAAGTTTTGCAAGATGTAATTCATCTTTAGATCCAGTAATAAAAATTATCATATTATACTTTGTATATAAATGATCTGCTACAGCAGCAAACTTTTTATAGTCCCAAAACCTGGCGGTGTCATTTCCTCCAGGATGTATAATGGATATCATAGAATGATTAATTATATTTTTTTTATTTAAATCTTTTTTTATCAATTTCTTATCATGATTTGATATTTCATACGACATACTCAAATCATTTTCTATATCTATATCAGAATCTAGAAACCCAGCAACAATACCAATATAAATCTCTGTCCAATGTTTTTCTAGAAGTGAATTATTAATCTTGGTTGTTAATAATTCAGGATATTCTCCAAAACAGCCAAAACTTTTTTTAATACCAATCAGATCAAAAAATAATGTTGAGAATGTCCCAGCATTCTTAAAATTTCCGAAGGAAATACCAATATCAAATCCCTTAAATAAATTATTGATTATAAATAATGGGTAATTGAAGTATAGTTTAAGTTTTCCTTGTATAATTCCATTACAATTAAAAAATATGTTTTTTATATCAGCATTCCTATTCTGTTGAAAAAATTGAAATTCATTTACATCTTTGTTCCTTTTTAATATAGCTGTAGCTGTTCTATCAGCCACAATAAAATTTATCTTACTATTAGGGTAACATTTCCTTAATAAACGAACAGCGGGAGTACACATTAATACATCACCGATCCCTCCAAAATGAATAATCAATATTTTTTTATTATAATGCTGAAGAAAATATTTATTGACTTTCCCAAATAGGTAAATAATTGGAAAAACCATTAATAGGGGATATTGGATACAATATGTTTTTAGAAGCGCTTTTTTACTTATTTTGCTATAATTGATCACAATTATAATTCTATGCTCAATATATTACACGGACAGTTAGTATACTGTTTAAACAAACAATAATAAAATCCCAATGGATTTGGTTATTTAGATAACTTAGACCAGTCGTATTAAAATTATTTTTATCAATTATCAATAAAATTAAATAATCATTTTGTTGTTATCGTGCATAAAAATAATTATTTCTACGTATAGTTAACTTTCTTAACAATGCATCCAAACTGTGCAAAATTTTTTTCATCTGGCGTCCTAGAACGAAGAAATAAAGGATTAATGAAATACTTTAAAAAAATAAATTTAAGCAAATACTTTAATCCAATTTCATTAGATTCTTTCAAGCGTTGCCATAATAACCATTTGATGGCCCAATTATGGTCTTCGGTATAAAATATACTATCAATTTGAAGTTTTTGATTAATAAGAATTATTTTCAACCCATTCGGTGTGAACCGAAAGTTGTCAATTGGAGCAGCATGAACAGGATTTATGAATGGCACTTCAATAACCATAACTCCATTTTCTTTTAAAATTCTAGAGGCCTCCTTCAATAAATTTTCCGGATCGTTTACATGTTCAAGTACACATCTAAGTAATATTTTATCAAATGTCTTATCTTCAAATGGGATTATACCTCCATCATATACTACATCAATATTATTACCAGGATGAATATTTAATCGAGTAATATTATCACTTTTAAACGTGTATTCCCCATCATGACCAATATCTAACCCCTTTCCATATAATCCATCAAAAATCTCAATTGACTTCATATTTCGATCACATGGCCATTTGCCAAGGTTATTTAAAAACTTGTACCATATACGGGATATCATTTTCTATTTTTTATGATTAATAGTTTATTGAACTAAAGTATTCTAGTTTCAATATTCATAAGAGACTTACTCGCATCATAATTTTTGCATTTTATGATTAGTTTTTTTTCGTGACAACTTTTTTTAATCCTAAAACCTCCATAAATCTCAGCCTCAATAAAATATATACCCGGACTAAATGCCGTGTATTCATATTTGATATTAATCTCATTAAGGCCTTTTTGCTTCAAAGAAATATTGTATTCTGAATCAAATACGGCAGATCCTGAATCATTCAGTATATAAATCCTTAAAGTACTAGGAACCAATTCGATATTATTTGGTATAGAAAAAATTAGTGTAAGTATAAAGCCATCCATTTCACTAATTGTAGTTATTGGATTCCCCATATTATTTTTAATTTTCCAATCAATAAAACCAAAACTTGATATATTCTTACTTTTTGGTTTAAAACTACGATTCTTATAGACTCTTACTACATCATAAGTATTGCCATATTCTTGAATTTCACCCTTACTCAATAGAATTGATTTTTCGCAGATATTTGGTAATACTCCAAGTCTATGACTGACCATCAAAACAGTTCGCCCTTCATCTGAAATATTTTCCATCTTATTAATACACTTTTCTTGAAAATTAGCATCACCAACCGCTAATACTTCATCTATCAATAATATATCTGGATTAAGATGTGCAGCTACAGAAAAAGCTAACCTAACACCCATACCACTAGAATAACGTTTAACTGGAGTATCAATAAATTTTTCTACACCTGAGAAATCAACAATTTCTTCAAACTTACTATCAATTTCTTTTTTAGTCATACCAAGTATTGTACCATTAAGATATATATTTTCTCTGCCAGTCAAATCAGGATGAAATCCGGAGCCAACTTCTAAAAGACTTGCTACATTACCATTTAGTTCTATTTGCCCAAAAGTAGGTTGGGTGATTTGAGCAAGAATTTTTAATAATGTACTTTTTCCAGCACCATTTTCACCAATAATTCCTAACACTTCACCTTGCTTTACTTTAAAAGAAACATCCTTTAAGGCCCAAATAATATCTTTTTCATCTATTTTATTTTTAAAATTGCTCAAATTTTTCAAACGATTAAAATTAGAAAAAGGACTTTTAATTATTGATCCAACTTTTCCAATTAATGAATCCTGCATTTCATCTTTCAGACCTATTCTATAACGCTTTGAAAGGTTATCTATCTTTATTGCAATATCAGTCATCAAGCTACATCGGCAAAGATTCTTTCTTTACGTTTAAAATAAAATGCACCACTTATACATAAGATAAATCCAGTTAAAAAACCAAATAGTATAAATTTTAATGGCATGGGGGTTTGTCCAAGTAATGCGGAACGGAATCCTTCTATTACACCTACCATTGGGTAAAACCCATACCAAAAAGTAATTGATTCTCCGAATTTATCTGTAAGTAATGAAACAGGCCATACAACCGGTGCAGCATACATCAAAAGTTGAGATATAAAATTTATTCCATGTCTAACGTCACGATATTGAATCGCCATTGCAGATAACCACATACCAATACCATATGAAGTTAAAATCATAATCAAAACCAATAATGGAAGCCAAAGAATATTCAATGTTACGTTGATACCATACCATACCATTAGTAAAAAAACAATGCTTAACGCAATGAAAAAATCAATTAGTCCAGCAATAACAGGCGTTAAGGGGATAATGAGCCTGGGAAAATAGACCTTAGTAAATATTCCAGCATTTCCAACAAGACTTTGAGTCGATTTCGTCATGGCTGTTGCGAAATAAATCCATGGTACCAGTGCCGTATAAGAAAATATCGGGTAGGGTATTCCGTCACTTGGGATTTTAGCTAAATTCCCAAAAATAATTGAAAAAATTATCATGGAAAGTACAGGCCGAATAATTGCCCAGGAAAATCCAAGAATAGTTTGTTTATACAATACCTTTATTTCTCTTAGAACAAAGAAATAAAGTAAATCCTTATATCTTATTAACTCTGGTAAATTTATGAACTGCCAGCGTTTATCTGGTGTAATTACAGTTTTAATTTTTGTATTTTTTACTTTTTAACATCTGTTCACCAATATATAAATCAAAAATTTCTATTTTTGATTTAAATATCAAATATTTTTGTTCCAAGAGTTTGTATAAAAGAATACTCTAAAATCATATCTTCTTTATTATCAATAACCCAATTCATATTATGTTGGCCACCAGGGAATGAGTTTTCATCAAAAATACACTCTATATGTTTATGTCCAAGTTCTTTGAATGCAAAATATCTCTTAAATCCATCTAGCCTTTGATATTGGAAATTAATATCAAGCCCATTAATCATATTATATTGATATCCACAATAATCTATGTAAGATTGCGATTTAAAGCTTGTAACTAAGATTGGTAGTATTTTCTTGCCGTTATTAATTAATTCTTTTACCATTCTTATTCCCTCTTTGTGGTCTTTGCATTCTGTAATGGTCTTTACATTATGATTACAGTCAAAGGGGTTAATTTGTTCTATGGGAATTTTCTTGATGCAAATCTCTTTTATTTTATGTTTATTTTTTTTAAACCGTTTTAGTTGGTATTCATAAGAAAAATACTTTTTTGACCAATTTTGAATAATATTTGTAATAAGCATGATAATCTAAGTCTATTCTTTCTTCAGATCCTTCTGGCAAAAATTGATCTAATTATTATCTGCATTATTTTTTTTATTTTAGTAAAAAATAATACTCTTCTTGATTTCTTAATGGACTTACAGAAATTGATAAAATCTTTTTCATTAAACTCTAATCGAATATCAAAATAATGCAGATTTATTGTACCATTTTCTTGTAACTCAATCTGTATTCTATCTGGAAAATAATCTGGCTTGTTTTGAATATCTATTTTTAATTGTTTTCGTAAATCATGTGATTCATTTTCTACGTATCCATTCGATATTTGGTGTTTAAGCTCAATATCGCTCAGTTTAATCAATTCGGCAAAATTATTCCATTCTGGGATGCTAAACTCAACCCTAAGATCTCTATGATGTATATGGATGTTTTCACATATGTCTATACACAATCTGGTACTGCATAACCTCTGTGAGCTAGAATTATTATTAACAAACAGTTTTTTATCTATTATTCCCATTAGATATCTCCGACATGAATTAGGTATATGAATACATTTGATATAATTAAAAAATTAATATTTTAAAATAATTTCGAAGCTTAATTGCTATGTATCTGTACGATTTAACCCAAAATAATGTTTTTAGGTTATTTTATGTATCCCAATTCTTTGATACGAATAATAATTTGATCAACTAATTCTTCAGGCGGTGTGCCACTGGAATTAACAACAATCTCCGCTTGTTTGGGTGCTTCATAAGGGTCTGATATTCCTGTAAATTTTTTTATTTTTCCTTTTCTAGCTAATTCATATAGACCTTTCACATCACGTTCTTCACATTTTTCCAAGGAAGTATTTACATAGATTTCAATATATCCACCCAAATCTGATATAAGCGCACGATTTATTCTTCTATCAGCTTCATAGGGAGCTATTGGTGCACAAATAGCAATACCTCCATTTTTTGTAATCTCGCTGGCAACATAGCCAATACGCTGAACATTTAATGAACGGTGTTTTTTAGAAAAACCTAATTCACTGGACAAATTTGTACGAACAATGTCACCATCTAAAAGAGTTACAGGGCGACTACCTTCTTCCAATAATTTTACCAATAACCCATTGGCAAGAGTTGACTTTCCAGAACCAGATAACCCTGTAAAAAATATTGTAAGCCCTCGCTCAGTTAATGGCGGGTGTGATAATTCTAGCTCTTGTGCTACTTTTTTATAGGTAAACCATTCAGGAATTCCTCTCCCCTTTTCTAGTAACTGTCTTAATTCTGTACCGGAAATAGTTTGATATTCAACCCCTTTTTTGATTTTATCAACAGCTTCATAGCGATCTTCTTGCGGTAAAAAAACCATAAACTTGAATGGTACCATTTCAATACCAATTTCATCTTGGTACTTTATTAAAAGTTCTTGTGCATCATAAGGGCCATAAAATGCATTACCTTCTTTGTCATTACCGGGACCAGCGTGGTCACGACCAACAACTAAATGTGTACATCCATAATTTTTTCTGATTAAGGCATGCCATAACGCTTCTCTTGGACCACCCATTCTCATTGCAAGTGGTAGTAAACTTAGCATTACGGAATTTTCAGGGTATTTTTCCATGACATGTTTGTAGCATCTTACTCGCGTGTAATGATCTACATCACCGGGTTTAGTCATACCTACTACAGGATGTAATAACAGTTTTGCATTTAGGTCTTTTAGTGCACGTGTGGTCATTTCAACATGAGCACGATGTAATGGATTTCTTGTTTGAAAAGCAACTATTTTTTCCCATCCATTATCTAAAAAGAAAGATTTTAACTCTTGCGGTGTATGCCTATCATATTGATAATCATAATGGTGCGGGTAAGAAATTCCCTCAAGTTTGCCACCTAGGTAAACTTGATGACTAATATTGGTTAAATAATTAACAGCTGGATGTGCGACATCATTTGTACCATAAACAATTTTGGCTTCTTTTTCTAAATCGGGTTTCCATTTATCTGAAATATTTAAAACCGCTAATGCAAATCCTTCCTTATCCCGTAACGTTATTTTTTCTTCTCCATTGATATTTTCTGCAAATTCTTCGGTGATATCTAAAGTAATTGGCATTGGCCATAATGAGCCATCTTGCAAACGCATTTCATATAGAACGGATTCATAATTATTTTGATTCATAAAACCGCTTAAAGGAGAAAAACCGCCATTTAATAATAACTCCAAATCACATATTTGACGATCAGTCAATTGCCAGGACGGAAATGTATTTGCATCATGTTTTAATTTTGGTTTTACTTTATAAGGTGCCATTAAAGTGGTAACCATTGTATTATCGCTCATGTAAAAATTATGTTCCTATATATTGTATTTTTTTAAAGAAAAAGTTTGTAATGGATATTATTAAAAAAAAATAATTTAATTTTTATAAAATAATAACAGCTAAAGCTAAGCAGACTGAGTTCCCGTATCACTACTATAGTAATGATAATATTGATAATAATAATAGTATGAACCATAACTGTTTTTATGGGTTACAGCATTTAGAATAATACCACCAAGCGGTGCATCTACATTCCTTAATGATGTGATGGTATGGTCAAACGCTTTTTTATCTGTTTGTCCTACCTTCACTACCATAACGATTTGATCTATTTCTTTAGAAACCATGGTGGCATCCGTCACAGCAACTAGTGGCGGACTGTCTAGCAATATCATATCCCAATCTTTTTCTAAACTTTTTAAAAGATCAGACATCCGTTTGGATCCTAATAACTCTGATGGATTAGGAGGAATAATTCCAGATGGAACAACGTAAAGATTATCAATACTAGTCGATTGAACCAAAGAATTAAAATCATCTTTTGCACCTGAAAGGTAATCTGTGATACCAGGTTCTTTATTCAGATCTAAAACTTTATGAACAACTGGTCGCCTCAAATCTGTATCAATTAAAATAGTTTTTTTACCAAGATTGGCATAGGTAATAGCTAAATTTGCTACGGTAGTTGTTTTACCTTCACCGGGCCCAGCACTTGAAATAAGAATCGATTTTATCTTTTTATCAGCAGATGTATACAGAAGACTAGTTCTTAGACTTCTGTAAGCTTCAGAGACTGGTGATCTTGGGTCTTCTCTTGTAATTAGTCTTCTTTTTAATCCATGACTAGTTTTGGATCTTGATAGTAGACCGCTTTTAAAAGAAAAAAACCTTTGTTTACTGACAATTTCTTTACCAATTGAAGGAATGATTCCCAAAACAGATAAACTTTTTCTTTCTATATCATGAGGTGTTTTGATGGTATTATCTAAAAACTCAAGTCCGAACGCTAAGAAAATTCCTAATCCTAAACCAAAAATTAAACCCATAAGTATAGTCCGCTTATGATTTTGTCCAGTACTTCCAGGTAAACGTGAGTAATCAACTATTTGTACTTTACCAACCTGAGAAGCAACGTTTATTTTTGCTTCTTCCAGCTTTTGTCTAAGCAAAGAATAGTTTTGATTCAACACTATATTATTTCGTTGTAAACGAGAGAATTCAAGTTGTTTAGATGGTAAAAGGTCTAGTTTTTCTTCATATAATGATAATAAACGTTCAGATTCTTTCTTTTTTAAACGGTAACCCATTATTTCAGAGTCTAGCGAAATAAGTTCGGTTACTATATCCTGTCTTGCTTTCAATGGGTCCTGAACAATGATACCTTGTTGTGTTAATTCTTTTACTTTTGTATTTAATTGTGATTTAAGCCCCTGCATTTTTGCGTTCAATTCCTTAACTGCACCGTGTTCTTCACCATATTGTGCGATATTTTGGATTAAATTAGCTTCAAGTTGACTGATTTCATTTCTAAGTGAGATTACTTGAATATTTATATTATTCATCAGCTGTTCAGCAAGGTTTTTTTCATCTTGTGATAACTTAGATTTTAAATGATTGTATTTTTCTTTTCGTATATTAATCTCTGAAGCTGTATTATATATTTCAGTTTCTACACCACTTATCTGACCAGTTATTGCTATAGCATTACCATCCAAATCATACATTCGTTCCTGTTTTTTAAATTGAGTAAGAGCTTTTTCTGTATTCCTAAGCTTTTTTTCCTGTTTTTTGACCAATTCGTCAAGAAACTGAACTGAATTATTTGCTTTCTCACCACTCCATCTTTGATCTAAATCCTGATATACATCTGCAACTGTATTTACAATTAATTGGGCCTCCATCGGCCAAACACTGGTATAAGAAATATCAATTATATTTGTACCTTGACGGTGATTCACCTTTAATCTTGCAATTAAATTTTCTGCAAATGTTTCTCCAATTTTATCTGAGTATTCTTCATTATATCTAAGAGGCAAATCTGTGCTGGGATCATATAGCCCAAGAGTTAGAATTTCTTTGGTAAATTGTCGTAATCTTTTACCTCGTGGGTAAAATGGATATGAACCAAATAGAGCCAGGTTATTTTTCTTATACCGCCAAATCTCTTTTATAGTTGCTTTGGCTACACTCCTGGATCGGATAAGTTGCATTTCATTTGTCATTCTGTTGCGATCCCTGTTTCCTGTAATATCCATAATCATACCAGCACCAGGTTTATCCTGTATAACAACTGTAGCTATGGCAGTATAAGATGGTGGAATGGTCATTACATGATAAATAGAGTAACCTAAACCCAAAAGACCAAACAATAGTATTTTTTTTAGATGCAGACGTAGAATAAAAAGGTAGTCTCTAAAAGTTAATTCATTATCCTGCCAATTCGGCATTTGACCATTTGATTGTAATCCTGTTTGGCGATCAATCATAATCTGGATACCTGAAGATAAATACTTATCAAGCTTAAAACTGTATTAATTGCTCCTATCTGCTCTAGAAAATATGCTACAGGCTTTTTAGGAATAATAATTGTATCATTTGGTTTAATTTTAATGAAGTTAGAACGATCACCTGATTGAACATAATTATTAAGATCTATAACATAAACTAACTTGCCATTTTCATCGGGTAATTCCCTGTAAATACTTGTCTTTTTTAAATTGGCACCGGGCTGCGGACCGCCAACAATTGAAATAAGCGTAGCTAAATCAATTCCTTCATAAACTAGATGATTTCCAGCATTTCCAACTTCACCCCACACGTTTACGTGCATCATTATGTTTCCATTATTATCAGTTAAATATCTTTCGCTAGATATTTGATAATCTGAAAATATAGGTATTTTCACTAAATCATCTTGAGCAAAAATGAGATTAAAGACTAAACAGGTGATATAATATTTAATTTTATTCATACCCAATCAAATTAAACCAATTCTATCCTTTATGCGAGAAAAGAAATTAGGTTTACCTTCATTACTGTATTCAAAATCAAACTGGATTGGAGAACCATCAATTACTGCTTGAGGATTTTCATTCACTAAATTACTTGTATCGTAATCTACCCATTGTTGAATTAATTCTATCGATTCCTTTAAACAAAAATTCCTTTGCCTATTGTTATGGGAATCAGAACCCAATATTTGGCACCATCCGTTTTTTAAAATTTTTTCAGAAGCTTTTTTAGAGTCTGCTCCTAAATATCCAAGTGGACTACCTGCATCCACTTGAATTATGCAACCGGCAGCTAACCATTCCACAACAATATTTACATTATCCTGTACAGGTTTATATCTTTCCGGGTGAGCTATAATCGGTATTACTCCTGCCATTTTTAAATTAAATAATTGCGTTTTATAATTTTTTGGGAATTGATGAGTTTGAAACTCTATCAGCATGTATTTACCATGGTTAAATGTTGATAGCGGATCATCTTTAATTTTAAGGAGATTTGGCAAAAAAAAGACTTCGGCACCAAAATGGAGCTTTATTTTAATCCCGTTATTATCCAACTCTCTCTGCAACGACTCTACTTCTCTATTAATCCTTTTATATGAGATCTCCTCAGTTTCTACCTTTGGGTGTTGATAATGTACTGTATTTACAACATCTGTAATGCCTTGGGACTCAGCAAATGCTAACATCTGTAGGGACATTCCCAATGATTTGGATCCATCATCTACTTTTGGTAATACATGATTATGGAAATCAATCAAAAGACTATCCTGAATGCATTAATTTTTTTTATTTTATTTTTCATTATATTTTTGATATAGCTCCGCTTAGTCAGTCCCAATGGTAATGATAAGGCTATTTTATTTTTAGCTGAATTCAGCCAATTTAATTTAAAGTGACCTATTTAGGTCAATCGATGCATAGCCCGAGACATCAAAACATCCACAATTTTGTTAGAATTAATCCATTTGATATCTGCGATTTGATTCTCTTGCTTGGTTTTACGAACCAATTCATCTGCAAATGCAGGCCCTATCAATTCAATATTTTGGAAATCAAATTCAATTTTACTTAAATTTCTAATATTATTTAATAGGCTTTGCGCCTGTATCCTTGAATTCACCTGTTCATTCTTTTCACGTATCAAATTGACAGGAATACGAACCATATTATATTCTTTTTCAAAAATTTGATGAAATACTTTCTGACAAGTTCTTTTAGAATTGGTTTTAATCTCTAAATGGATGCGAGTACCTTTTTGCTGTGAAGATGCAAATACATTCCACTCATTCTGTTTGTTTTGAAAAACAAGACTAATACCAGAAGCATCAATTGTTACTTTATCGAAGAGATGAATTACCGTCATTAATTCATCACCTGAATGATTTTTCGGATCAGTAGTAATATGACCTTTTGCAACCTCAACTGCAGCCATTTTTGTATTATTCAGACTAAGCGATTGATTCAATTTTTCAAAAATACCAACACCATTATCATTAAGAACAAAATGAATTTCTGTTGGCGAAATAAAAAGTTTATAATTTAGTTTAGTGGCTTGTGCGTGATCTATTGCGTTTACCAAAATAGCCCTGAAAGAATATTCACAAATCTCATAAATATTTTTTCTTACAATCTTTAGATTTGGCAGAATCTGGGATTTCAATATTGCATAAGCAGATGTGGGCTCATTAAGATTTATGGTTTTTGTAAAGTTTACAATTGGCTTTAATTCATAGAATCTATCCCTAGTCTTTCCATGCGCAACTACACGTTCTTCGTTAATAAGGGTATGCATATGTTTCAAAATAGCTTGCCGAGACAAACCAAATTTTCTAATTGATGCCTTGATAATATCCTTCTGATGGCCAGAGAGGTTTTCAAGGATAAATTGTTTTATTTTTTCAGATGAATCCATAGGGATACTATTAATGAATTATTGTCAACTTACTCCATCTAGATTATAAACCTATCTAATATTTTTTATCAACTATAAAATTATTTTTTTATTTTAAATTGGATGTGTAATATTTCGAAATTTTTACATATTGAATCAAAAATAATTTGAAAAAGATTATAGGAATTAAAATTGAATATTATCCAAAATAATGGTTTAAAGTGGATTGCTATTTATACAAAACCACGTCATGAAAAAAGTGTAGAGAAGGAACTATTAAAAAAAGGTTTTGAAGTATACTTACCTCTTTTAAAAGAACGTCGCAAATGGAGTGATCGTAAAAAGTGGGTAGAATTTCCATTGTTTCGATCATATATCTTTGTAAGAACACAGGAAAAAAATACTTTGTTTATCTTACAAACTATTGGTGTGGTAAAATTAGTGAAGTTTGGAAATAAAGTTGCCATAGTCCAAGACGAAAGTATCAGAGCAATAAAACTTATGATTGAAGGTGGTTATAATCCAAAAGCAACTGATTACTTTTTGGCTGGTGATACAGTAGTAGTTCAAGATGGTCCACTTAAAGGGTTAAGTGGTGAAGTGGCTAGGGTTGACAACCACGATAGGCTTCTTGTCCGGATAGAGGCCATTCAGCATTCAGTCTCCATACAAATCGATAGAGCATTCCTTAAATTAAATTAGACTATATATTATATTTTAGACTAATATAAAGCATCTATAAATCAAGCCTTTTATAGCGGGAACGCCTGGGAATCGAACCCAGCTCTCCGCTCTATACGGAGACAACGGCTTTGAAGGCCGCGGAGAGCCCCAGCCACTCAATCATTCCCAAATTATAAATATAACGAATCATACTGATAATCTACTTCATATAGTTTTTTGGTCTATATAATACCCTGTAGTCAATACCTAGTTTTTTCTTAATTACAATTCCAACTCTTTCTGCTTCAGATTTATTTTTATAACGCACCACTCGAACTGCATGGAACTTACTGCCATTTATCTCAACAGGGACTATCTCTACATTATAGCCAATTTGAGACACTTGTAGTTTCAAACGTTTTGCATTCCCCAAATTTCCAAAAGCACCAATTTGGACTATATACGGCTTTGGCTCCTCCATAAGTTTCGACTTAAAATTCATTGGCTTTGTTGGCTGATTTCTTGTAGATAATCCATACCCGTTAACATTTAAATCCGGGAACATACCTTGATATATTCCAACGTAATATTTTGCAGAATCTTCTTCTCCAACAGCTTTGAATGAGCTTACTGTAAGATCTAATACCCTCTGAATATCTGGATAACGTGGATAACTTCGAGGTATTTTGCAAAGCTGGCGTGCCGCTTGGGTATACAATCCACGTGCATAAAAATATTCCCCTATTTTCATAGCCGCAGCAGGAGAATATTTTGATTTAGGAAATTTTTCAATTATACTGCTATAAATTTCCAAGGATTTCATTCCATCCATAGTTAGGAGCCCCTGTAAATACAATACACCAGGGTCATTGGGGTATTTGGAGATTAGTTCTGGTAGATTCTCATTCACACCATCTTTCTGTCCATCGTGTAGTAAAGATAAGTACATGTCCACATTTTGAGCTAGCAAAAATAAAGGGAATAAAGAAAAGGTCACCTTAATCATTTTTACTATTGGATAATTTGCCTAAAATTGAATCAATTTGATGAGAAAGTTCTACTGGAGTTGAAGTGGTAAGAGAAAGTTTTAATTTAATGAGTTCACCGCGAACATCATCATCACTTTTACTCATAGCATCTTCGACTAATGCTAAAGCAGCATTATCTTCTCCCTTTTCTTCTAGCACATTAGCTAATCGAATAATTGCTTCAAAATTAGATGAATCAGTTTCCAAGATTCTCCTGTAAAAGTTTTCAACCTCGCTATAACGACCCAAATCAAATAATGCAGATTCGATTTTTGTAAAGATATTTGCACAATTTTCAATGTCCCTCATTGCAAATGCTTCCCAATTTTCCACAGCTTTTACTAGATCTCTCCTTTGTTCATATACATTTCCAAGATACCGGTAGGGTAAACCATAATCGGGGCATGATTTAATAGCTTTTTGGAAGTATGCTTTTGCTTCATCTAGTAAACTATTTTTTAATTTTTCTAGTCCTTTGTAGACCTTAAACCTCGCAAGTTCCTCTTCATTATATTTACCTTTAATCTTTTGAATTTGCTTTGTCCAACTGACCGCCATATCCCATTTTTGTTCTTTTTCAGCAATACCAACTAAAAATTGTAATGCCCATATATTTCGTTTTTCGATGTTAAGAATTTGTTCTGCTTCACGACTTGCTTTAGAGTATTGGTTAATCTGCTCATAATCCAAAGCCAATGATTGATGTATATCCACTTTCAAGTCTGTAGATAGATTAGGCCGGACAGTTAAAGATTGGTGAATTTTTGTTGCCTGGTGAGGATGATCATCTCTGAGAATATTTCCTAATTGTAAATATGCACGAATATGATTAGAATCCTGTTTCACAACATCACGTAAATGACGAATGGCTGTATTCCTATCTCCCTTAATCATGGCATTTAATGCATCAGTAAAAAGAGAGTCTGATTTTGGTTTCCGGTCAGACTTATGAAAATAAAAATAAAATACTAATCCTGCCCCTACCGCAATTCCCAGGGCAAGATATAAAAATAAAAAATCCAAATCTAATATTCTCCATCCTCTATATCGTAATTATCATCAATAGCAACATTTCTAAGGTTATTTAACTCATCCATTAGCTGTTGATTTTTATTTTGGAGACTTTTCATATGAGTCTTATAGGAAAAAATGACAAAAACAGAAGCAAGAAACCCAGCAATTACACCAAACAATGTAGTAACCAGAAGTACTACATTAAGATAAGACCCTTCAATAGTATAATTAAAAAAATGTATATCTACACGTTCAACAGAATTCTGAGTCATAAAGACTATGATAATCAGATTAAATAGAATTAGGAGGAAAATTTTTACAAGTTTCATTAGGCTGCCTCGGCTTGCTTTTTTAAATGTCCACGTAAAGAGATACCTTTTGCTTCTGTTATCTGTATCCGAACCATATCCTGAATTTGTGCATCTTCTTTGTTAAATATTACCCATTTATTTGAATCTGTACGTCCTGCCCAGTCACTGGCTGAGCGTTTTGATTCTTTTTCTATAAGGACAGTTTGGATAGTACCCACAAAACTAAGATTCCTCTGCAGAGTGTGTTTTTTCTGAAGATTAATTACCTGTTCTAATCTGGCCTGTTTCACCTTTTCTGCAACTTGATCTTCATACTCTGTAGCTTTAGTACCCGGACGAGGTGAATATTTAAAATTGAACGCTGAATCAAATTTTACTTCCTCCATTACTTCCAAAGTCTCTTGGAATTCATATTCTGTCTCACCTGGAAAGCCTACGATAATATCCGTTGACAAGCCACTGTGTGGCAAAATTTCACGTATTCGATGTGCAAGCTTTATAAAGTGATCTTTAGTATACGTTCTATTCATCCGATTAAGAATTCTATCACTCCCCGCCTGTAATGGTAAATGAACATAATTACAAATATTATCATGTGCTGCCATTGTAAATAATAATTCATCAGTTATATCCTGAGGATGTGGCGATGTATAACGGATTCTTTTTAACCCAGATATTTTGGCTACCTGTTTCAACAAATCATGAAATTTCTTACCGTTATGATTATAGGAATTCACATTTTGCCCTAAAAGTGTTATTTCAGTAAACCCATCCTGAACTGCTTGAGACGCTTCTGCAACTATCCCTTCGATACTTCGACTTCTTTCCCTACCACGTGTAAACGGGACTATACAAAATGTGCAAAATTTATCACATCCGCGCATAATAGAAATCCAGGCATTGATTCCTTCCTTTCTACTTGGGAAAAGATCATCATAAACTTCAAATCGGGACAAAGTTGTATCAACAATACCATGCTTCTCAGTTTTTCGGTTTAATAATTCCGGTAGTTTTCGGTAGGAATCAGGACCAAGAATGATATCAATATATGGTTTATTTTCCAGTAAATCATGTTTCAAGCTTTGTGCCATGCATCCTAGTACACCAATAATTGTGTCTGGCTTCTTTTTTTTAATAGTATCATAACGTCCTAATTGAGAATAGATTTTTTCTTCAGCATGTTCTCTTATTGCACATGTATTTACAAATATTGCATTTGCATGACGAATGTCAGCCGCTGGAAAATACCCCTGATTCTGCAGAAGTGATTCTACTATTTCAGAATCAGCTACATTCATCTGGCAGCCGTATGTTTCAATATAATACGTCTTATTCATTAAGGAAAATTACAGAATAAAATTATTTTATGGGTTCAGAGAAAAAGTAATCAAGCGGGTTTTGCGGTGTCCCGTAATAATGAATCTCATAATGCAAATGAGGTGCCGTAGAACGGCCAGTATTCCCGGTTAAACCAATTATATCACCACGCTTAACCCTCTGACCATATTTGACCTTAAACTTAGAAAGGTGTGCATATAGAGTTGAATATCCTGAACCATGATCTATTTTAATATGATTACCAAATCCACCTACGTAATATGCACGTTTTATAACCCCATCTGCAGGTGCATAAATTGGTGTCCCTACCGGGACTGTAATATCTTGTCCTTGGTGAAACCTACGAACATTGTCAAGTGGATCTTGACGATAACCATAACTTGAATTAAGATAACCACCGTCTACTGGTCGAATGGAAGGTATTTTTGCTATCCTAGAAATATCTTCTTGTACTTTTTCATATATTGACTCATAACTTGTTAGTTCAAGATTCACTTTTCGAGAGAGACGCTCCAAATCCATTTCCAAAATGGATAATTCCTTGTTCACTGCTGGTGCAAGATTATCTGAAAAGACCTTTGATTCCAGATTACGACCCCCAATTCCTAATTTACGGATATCTTGATCAATCTCTGGCATGCCAGCATATGTTCTAACTGCTTTATCCTTTTTCTCTATTTCATTTATCTGCTGATCTATGTGCTTTAATCTATCTTGAAGTAAAGTTAGGTTACTTGCAACATTCCTATAATTAGATCGGAATTCAGATAGCCTTCTTTCATAAAAATAATTGCTTAGAAAATCAGCAGTAAGAATAAGAAAAGCCAGCATGACTAATAATGTTACAGTCATGAGAGAAAGAGCTTGATTCTGATTAAGGTGCCACTGGCGGACACCTCGCTCATTTTCTCTCTGTATAATATAATTTTTGCTTGATAATGGGTGTTTCATCAGTCATTAATGTCTGAACGATTAGAAAATGTTACAATATTTAGGTGTGAATTGAAACTGATTTATTCAGATAAAGAATTTTCAGGTTTTTCTACTGATCTATCAGTTTGGTCTGCATCTTCAAACTTGTTCTAGTTTATGTCATTTTTTACTTTGGCCATCCAGATCATGAATTTCATGATCTTCTATGCCATATTCTTTCTTTATTTTTTCTATTTCTAATTCTTTGGCTTCAATCTCTACTTTAATCTCGTCTACTCTGTTCACAATATCAAAAAAGTCGGTGTTCCCTGAAAATGTTGCCATGTGGTCTTCCTTCGTATGATTATAAGCTAATTTTCCTAAATCTTCGTATTTACGGCTTCTCTCCCGCTGAAGTTGGTGAATTTCAAATTTTATTTTTGAAATTCGAGTCATTTCCTCGGTCTTAGCCATGGCAATACGACTCATTTCTTCAGCCTTTTCAACAGCGGAACTACTCCACTCTTTCATATTTTCTTTTAAGTCATCCCAGAGTTTTGACATTAACTATCCTAGATGTTTCAATTAAATATTATTATAGGTTCAAATGTACTAAAATATAAGAAAAATTTATGAATTTCAGTTTGTAACTTTAATCTGTTTAACAGATTGAATATCTTTCAATTTTGCTAAAATTTTTAGATCAGATTGCGATAATCTACTGTCTACTCTGATAACAGAAAACGCTTTCCCTTTTTCCTCATTTCGATTTAATAAATATGCAGCAATATTTATACTCAAATTTCCCAATAGTGTTCCTACTTTACCTATAACGCCCGGGACATCATTATTTTCTACCAGTAACATAGTACCTCGAGGTGTCACGTCCATTTCTCTACCGAGAATATTGACAAGTCTTGGGTGTCTATCATTAAAAACGCTACCATCTAGACGATAATCAGAATCATTCAATGTCACCTTTGATGAAATCAAATTTATATAACTTGTTTCAGTGCTAGAATAACGAAGATCAACAACCACACCTAATTCTCTAGCAATTGTTTCTGCGTTAATATAATTGATTCTCTCTGGAACATGAGATTTTAGTAATCCTTTTAGAAAGGCTAGAGAGATTGGTTTGATCTCGTTAGCAGTCCCAAAACATTCAATTGAAACGTAAGAAATGGGTCCTTCAGCAATTTGGGACTGTATATGTCCTAAAATTTCTGCTAAATCAAAATAGGGTTTGTTTTCTTTAAGTTTATCTAAATCTGAAATGGGCATATTTAATGCATTTGTTAATTTATCATGCAGTAAACAATCACGAACTTGTTCGCAAATGGCGCGGCTAACGCCTTCCTTAGCTTCTTTAGTTGATGCACCAAGATGTGGTGATAATACAACACCTGGGATTCCCACTAATGGGTGGTCATTTTCAATCGGCTCTTTAGTAAATACATCAATTGCAGCTCCGGAAATTTTCCCTTCTTTTAGCGCTTTTGCTAAATCTGCCTCATTTATAATACCGCCTCTTGCAACATTAATTATACGGGCGGAAGGTTTCATGCTGCAAAGACGATTATAATTGAATAAATCTCGTGTTTGAGCATTCAAAGGTACATGGAGCGTAATATAATCTGCTTCACTAGTAAGAGTTTCCAAATCAACAATTTTGATTTCGTCTTCACTAAACATCTCCTGTTTGATGTATGGATCATATCCTAGCATGTTCATATTAAATGCTTTACACCGATTCATTACTTCACGACCAATTTTACCTAATCCTACAATCCCCAATGATTTATTTTGTAATTCTGTACCAACTAATTGATGGCGGTTCCATTCACCTTTTTCTAATCCACTATGGCCATAATGAATATTTCGAGATAAAGTTAGCATTAAACCTAATGTGTGTTCCGCAGCAGATATTGTGTTAACATCTGGAGTATTCATAACCACGATGCCATTTCGTGTTGCAGAGCTAATGTCAATGTTATCTACTCCAACACCGGCACGGCCAATCACTTGTAGATTCTTAGCAGATTTGATCATTCCATCGTTAATTTCAGTCCCACTACGAATGATCCACGCTTGTACTTCTTCATTAACTACATCCTTTAAATCAGCGTTTGAAGATTCGGGTAAATAGATTATATCAAGACCTGCATTTTTTAGAATAGATAAACCTTCATCTGTTATTGGATCAGAAATAAGAACTTTCATTGGAAGACTATTTTTGATCTTCTTGTTGCCCACGAATCAAATTGAGAGCAGAACCTGCCTTGAACCAATCAATTTGGGAAACATTATATGTATGGTTACAAATAATCTGATCGGATGATCCATCAATATGTTTTACTAATAAGGTCAATGGTTTAACAGGCGAAAACTGATTCAAGTCCAAGAAATCAAATGTATCATTTTCTAGGATATTATCATAATCTGCTTTATCAGCAAAAGTCAATCCTAACATTCCTTGTTTTTTTAAATTAGTCTCATGAATCCTTGCAAAAGATTTTACTAAAATAACACGTACACCTAAGTGCCTAGGTTCCATAGCTGCATGTTCCCGAGACGAACCTTCACCATAATTTTCATCACCCACGACTATTGTTGGGATTCTAGCTGACTTGTAGGCTCGCTGTGTAGATGGAACAGTATCATACTCTCCAGTTAATTGATTTTTAACTGAATTGGTGGCATTATTGAAGTAATTCACAGCTCCTGTAAGCATATTTTCAGAAATATTATCTAAATGCCCCCGAAATTTTAACCAAGGTCCTGCCATAGAAATATGATCTGTGGTACATTTTCCTTTTGCTTTAATCAGCAACTTCATACCTTTAATATTTTGGCCGTCCCAAGAATCAAATGGTTCCAATAGCTCAAGTCTCTGTGATTCAGAATTAATTTTCACATCAATTTCAGAGCCATCCACAGTAGGTGCTTGATAACCTAAATCTTCTATAGAAAATCCATTTCGTGGAAGGTCATCTCCCTTAGGCGGATCTAGCATAACCTGTTCGCCTGCTTGATTATTTAGTGAATCATTGATTGGATTAAAAGTAAGATCACCAGCGATGGCTAGGGCTGTAACCAATTCTGGCGAAGCAACAAATGCGTGTGTATTGGGATTACCATCTGCCCGCTTTGCAAAATTCCTATTAAACGAATGAACAATTGTATTCTTTTCCTCTTTATAAGCATCTGTCCGTGCCCACTGTCCAATGCATGGTCCACATGCATTCGCAAAAACATCAGCACCTAATTGCTCAAAAATATCAATAAATCCATCTCTTTTAATTGTATACCTTACTTGTTCAGATCCAGGCGTAATTGTGAATTTTGCTTTTGTATTTAGCCCCTTATCTACAGCTTGTTTTGCAATTGATGCTGCACGTGAAATATCTTCATATGATGAATTCGTGCATGACCCGATTAAACCAACTTCAATTTTTGTTGGCCAATCATTTCTTGCGGCTTCGGCTTCCATTTTTGAAACAGGAGTAGCTCTATCGGGTGTAAATGGTCCATTTAAATGAGGTTCAAGTTCAGATAAATTAATTTCAATCAGTTGATCAAAATATAATTCCGGTTCATTAAAAACTTCTTGATCTGATCGCAAGTATTCTATCATATCATTGGCCAAATTAGAGACATCTTTTCTCCCGGTTGCTTTGAGATATTTCGACATTTGTTCATCGTAACCAAATATGGATGTAGTAGCTCCAATCTCAGCACCCATGTTACAAATCGTACCTTTACCAGTACATGACAATTTATTTGCACCAGGTCCAAAATATTCTACAATTGCTCCTGTTCCGCCCTTTACAGTTAAAATTCCTGCGACTTTTAGAATGACATCTTTTGCTGATGTCCACCCATTTAATTCACCAGTTAAATGAACACCAATTAAATTGGGGAATTTCAATTCCCATGGCATTCCGGCCATCACATCAACTGCATCTGCACCACCAACACCAATAGCAACCATACCTAGTCCGCCAGCATTAACGGTATGGCTATCGGTACCGATCATCATGCCGCCAGGGAAAGCATAATTTTCTAAAACAACCTGATGTATTATTCCAGCACCCGGTTTCCAAAACCCTATTCCATATTTATTTGATACAGATTCTAAAAAATCATATACCTCTCCATTACTATCCATGGCTTGAGCTAAATCAATTTGGGCACTTTTTTTTGCTTGGATAAGATGATCACAATGTACAGTAGATGGGACTGCGACTTTTTTCTTTCCAGCCATCATAAATTGCAGTAAGGCCATTTGTGCAGTCGCATCCTGCATTGCAACCCTATCGGGTGAAAATTCTACATATGATTCTCCTCTGATATATGCATTGGATAAATTTTTATTGTGGAGATGTGAGTATAATATCTTTTCTGCTAAAGTCATTGGTCGGTTCAATATATCTCGTGCAGAATTTATTTTGTCGGCCATTTGAGCATAAACGACCTTGATCATATCTAAATCAAACATGATATAATTTTCTCCATTTGTCGATTAATTTTTAAGGAACAAAAACGGTGGTAAACATTATAAAATATTTTCGTAATTTACTTGAAAATACTAATACTTTCCAATGCAGATGAAGTGCTCCTGCCGTAATTTTTATGTTATGGTTTATCATTCCATATCCATTATTCTATTTTCAGGGATATTATTTGCTTCCATAAACAAAACAATTTTGCAAAATAATAAGGATAAACTTGTTATATCCATTAATATTAATGCGGAAACAGAGGCTGATCTTAGACCTGCATCCATTATGATTGGTTTACCTACAAGCAATCTACCAAAAACACAAATTCAATTTTTAAATAAAGATGAAATACCCTTTAAGTCTCACCAAAAAAAGACAAGTGATTTTGAATGGATTAATAAACAAAAACTTTGTAACCTAGAAGTAGCGACTTTGCATATATCTCCTTTAGCAAATTCAAATGAATATTTTAAAACGATCAAAGTATCACTGGATTTTGAACGAGAGAGATATGAGCACAGAAAACCTAATAAAAATGAATTTCTACTATTAAAAAATAGAATTGTTAATTGGGATATCGCTCAAAATTGGATTCTAAAAAAAGAGAGAATAACATCAAAAATTACAAATTATACCCCTGGACGATGGTTTCAGTTTTTTTTGACTGAAGATGGAATGGTATCAATTCCTTATTCATCACTATCTAATGTAATTGATAATATATCAAATATAGACCCCAGATCATTTTCAATCTACATGAGTAATGAATTTGGTCGTGCAAGATCTCAATCTACCAATCAGGAAATAGCACCTAACTTAGTTGAAATTGGTATTTGGGTGCAGGGAGAAGAAGACGGAGTTTTTGATATAAATGACAGGATTATTTTTTATGGTCGTGGTCCATCCGGATACGATGTTATTGGTAATGATTTAGACTGGCATCAAAATATTTATTTTTCAAAGAATTCCTGCTGGCTCTTTATTCCGAATGATTCTTCTTTAAAGGGTAAACGAATACATCCTGCTTCTCAACCTGAATCAGTTGCGATCACATTGGATTATGGAATCTCAGCAATACATGAAGAATTGGATCTTGTTAATCTAAAGGGTGAGGGCACTGTATGGCTTAGTAATTCTATTCCTGCTGGTACATCCCAAAACATTGTTGTTGATCTATTTGCGCCAAAACCAAGTGTGGATATCAGCATAAAGGCACGCGTTTATGGTTTTTCTAATCCAGAAAATGCATTAGCAAATCATTCGATAAGTCTACGTTTTGGTGGATTAGATGGAGAAACTATCGGAAACAATGCGACCTGGACATCTTCATCTTTTTTGAAGAGAGATATTGTTGATACATCACCAAATATTACTCTAAATAATGGTATAAATGTTTTCTATTTGAGAAATATGTCTGATGATTCTAAATCAATGCCACATTTTGATTTTTTTGAAATTCAGTACGGCCGAGAATTATCCTTTGAAGATTCTTATAATTTCAAATCTCCTATTTCAGGTCAGAATATTCGTTTTTCATTTACAGGCGTCAAACAAGCTACTCAATTTATGTGGGATATCACGGATGTATCAAACCCAGAATCAATGGTATTTTCAGAGTCAAATTATATTAATGTAACAGTTCCAACTGCCTTAACAAAGTATTTCATAGTTTTTGATACTAATACATTACCGGAAATCACAGAATTTACTATTAAAGAAGATCAAGAATTTTTTACTTTACGACAGAGCGGAATACAAGCGGATTATATTGTCACAGGTCCTGAAATATTTCGTGATGAAGCTACAGAATTAGTATATTTAAGGTCTCCTGCAATTTTTGCAAGTTTAGAAACAATTTATGATGAATTTTCTGCAGGGAATAAAGATCCAATGGGGATTCGAAGTTTTATTCAATGGGCACTCGAAAAATGGACGGAACCAGTACCAACTTTTTTAATGATTCTGGGTGATAGTGGCTATGATTATAGAAATATCACTGGTCAATCTTCCATAGTATTTCCAACTATCCAAACTACATCCTATGCTACTGATGATAAACTAGCTACTTTAAATGGCAATGTACCAGAAGTTGCAATCGGTAGATTCCCTGCCAGAGATGAATCAGAAGTGACCAATTTTATTGAAAAAGTTTTAGTGATTGAGTCTAATCCTGATCTTGGCCCATGGAGGCAGCGGGTTACAATTATGGCTGATGATGGCGCCAGACCAGAGCCAGGCAGTGGATCAATAGAAGTTGGTAAATCACACACCCTTTATTCTGAGATTCTGGCAGACTTAGTACCGTCTTCTCTGAACGTGCAAAAAATTTATATGCAGGAATACCCTGAAGTCAGTGATGCTTCAGCCTTTGGAGTATTAAAACCAGATGCAACCGAAGATGTTTTCAAAGCTTTGAACAAAGGAACAGCTATTATCTCGTACATTGGCCACGGTTCACCATATCAATTAGCCCAAGAAAAATTATTATCTCTCAACAGGGGCGATATCAATCAAATAAATACAGGCCAAAAAATGCCTATATGGATAGTTGGCACCTGTTCATTTGGGCATTTTGATGATCCATTAACAGAGTCGTTCGCGGAGGAACTGATTCGAGAACCCTTAAATGCTGCTTCCATGATCATTTCAACTTCCCGTAAAATATCTGTCTCAGGTAATTCTCGCTATACCAGAGAATTATTTGAAAGAATTTTTGCTAATGACCAAGTAACAGATTCACCTATTGGTGTAATTCTACAAATTGTAAAAGATGGAGCTCCAGAAGGACAATATTTTCATTTATTTGGAGACCCAGCGATGTCCCTACCAATGCCTAAAGATATTTTAAACATCACAGGTGTAACACCTGATACATTAAAAACTCTTGGTATCGCAACTTTTAACGGGCAACAATCTAGTTTCGATGGAGATGGAGCAGGATATGTAGTATTAATTGATGCAGACCGAGAGGTAACTCGAGAATATCAAATTAATTCTCAGACAGAATCTCTGACCTACAGTTTACCTGGACCAACTCTATTTAGGGGGCAATTCTCATTTGCAGGCGAAATATTTGCAGGAGATATTCGAATTCCTCAGGATATTTCATACTCTAATGATCCGGCCCGCCTAGTAATATATATTAATGATGAAAATAAAGAAGCTTCTGGAGTATTAAATGGCTTGCAATTGACTGGTGGTGATGGGACCAATGATACATTTGGTCCTAAGATTACATTTGAAACAGAATCTGGGCAGAGCTTGGAAAATGGAGATCATTTTCCTGAAGATCAAAATCTGATAATTAGAATGTCAGACCCATTAGGTATTAACCTAACTGATGAAACAGGACATGAAATTTTGGTGACAGATTTATTATCAAACCAATCAGAGACTATTACTCAGGATTTCTATTATGATACAAACAGTATAATGACAGGCACAATTTCATTTTCTCCATCAAGTGGTAAAGAGATTAAATTATTGGTTAAGGTGTGGGATAATGCTAATAACCCTAATGAAAAGAAAATCCATTTATCTCGTACTTCAGCAAAAGACCTTAAAATATACAATGCTTATAATTACCCCAATCCATTTTCTACATTTACTCAATTTGCCTTTGAACTAACACAAACTGCAGATATAAAACTGGATATTTTTAGTTTAGGTGGAAGAAGAGTTAAATCTTTTGATGAATTCTCAAAAACTCCTGGATACCATACCATAGATTGGGATGGGTTAGATTCCTTTGGAAGTCAAATTGCAAATGGAGTTTACTTATATAGGCTTAAGGCTTTTGGTGAAAATAGTTCAGAAACTTATATTGGCCGGTGCGCAAAATACCAATAATATGGAATATAAACATTGAAACCAATTATACTTGCATCAAAATCCCCAAGACGAAAATATCTTTTGAATCAAATTGGAATTGAATTTTCTGTTATCCCCAGTTCAGTTATAGAACATTTAAACTACCCATTACCACCGGAAGCATTTACAGAACATTGGGCTAGAGAAAAGGCCAAATATGTAGCCGAAAGACATCCTGATTCAATCATTATCGGCGCTGATACAATTGTAACTATTAATGGAGATATTTTGGGAAAACCAAAAAATAAATCACAAAGTATTTCTATGCTTAAATCCTTATCAGGAAAGACCCATGAAGTAATTACTGGTGTAGCATTCCACAGTATTAGCTTTAGCATAGACGAAACATTTAATGAAAGAACATTTGTTTCTTTTAAAACTTTATCTAATTCTGATATATGTTACTATATTGATAGATATAAACCTTATGACAAGGCTGGAAGTTATGGGATCCAGGATTGGTTTGCAGTCAATATTTCTAAAATTGAAGGATGCTATTTTAACGTCATGGGGCTTCCTCTTTCATCTTTTTTCTCGCATTATCGTCGTATAGTAAATACAAATAACGAAAAATAATTTTGATTACAAAATCGATTACAATAAATAAGGACTGTATTACATACCAAGCAGTAAGAGCTTCTGGCCCCGGAGGGCAAAATGTAAATAAGGTTTCTACTGCAATTATATTAAGATATCCTTTAGAATTACACCTCTACCCTTTATGGTTTATTTACCAATTAAAATCAAATGCAGGATCTCAATTATCTAAAGAAGGTGTTATTAGAATAAAGGCACAATCCTTTCGATCGCAAAAAAAGAATAAAGAGGATGCATTAGGACGCTTGATCGCATTATTTAACAAATCAGCAGTCAAACCAAAACCAAGAATAAAAACTAAACCGCCAAAAAGATCTAAAGAAGATCGATTGTTCAATAAAAGAAAAAAGAGCGAAAAAAAGAAAATGCGGAAACAACCAAATCTAGATGATTAAAATTTTACTAATTAAAATCTAATCTATAATTTCAGTACTGAATTTTCAATGTTATGGCACAGTTTTATAAAGAACTAAAAGATTTACGGCAATCCCGTGGAATTTCTATCGAAGAAATACATAATCGTACAAAAATCAGTATAGCATATATACGTGCAATTGAATCAGGAGATTTTGATTCCATCGAGACTCCATATTTGAGATTATTTTTGAGAGCATATGCAGAAGAAATTGGTGGAGATTCAAAAAGTGCATTGGAACAACTTGACTCATTTTTAGGAAAGACGAATCCTAATATCCAAGGAATTCAGAGTCAAAATGAAGAACATAATGATGAAAACGAGAATCATAATGTTGAAGATTATTTACTAGGAATAACAAATCAAAAACTTCGCCAGGACCTAATTAAAGGAGCAATTCTGCTTTTTATTTTTATTTTTGCTATTTTAATATTTAAAAAAATATTTAGTACCCAAGATTCTAATTTGTTATCACAGGACGGACAAATTATTCAAAAAACCTTAACAAGTTATGAATTGACAACAAATTTTATTTTAGATAATAGTAGTGAAGAAACAATCCCAACTAAACCACCATTTTTCATAAAAGTCCGATCCCTTAATGAAATTACTTTTACATTTCAAATAGATACTTTACCTCCAGTCTCAAGTGTAATTCAAGCCAATTGGGAACAAGATCTAGAAGCATTTGTGAATCAATCAAGCCTATTATTTCCAAATACAAAGGGCCTTACTTTATACATAAATGGCATTAATCTTCAAAATATTAAAGATTATAATCATCCTCTTCGTTTAACTATCAAGCCCAGTCCACCATCCATTGTTATCCAGCGTTATAAACCGCTAGGGTAATTCTTTCCCATAAATAACCCACTTCTCTTCTAAAGACGATATTATCGTCAATAAAATACCTTTTTATAAAAATTAATCTGATTAATTATTGACATTATTATGTCAAGTTAGGTAAGATTATGGGTAGTTGTGGGTAATTACCCCTTTAAAACATGACCTTGACAAATAACACTTTTACAGGCGAATATGCATATTCGCTAGATTCTAAGGGCCGAGTAAACGTCCCGGCAAAATTTAGACAATCCTTAACTGAAGACAATGAAAATACATTTGTCATAACACGAGGTATGGATCAGTGTATTTGGGTTTACCCCAAGAGCCAATGGCTAGAAATTGAATCCAGTCTTCGAAGTCTTTCTTCACTTTCAAAAATAAAAAGGGCATTTGTGCGCAATACTGCACGTTATGCCACCCCTTCCACATACGATAAACAGGGACGGATCACATTAACTCCGTCCCTGATTGAATATGCTGACTTAGAGAAGGAAGCGCTGATTATTGGCATGGTTAACAAAATAGAGATTTGGAATCCGTATTATTTAAAGGAAACTGATCAACAAAGTATGGAAATCGATGCGGCAGCTTATGATGACCTGGCAGATAAAATTATCCTTTAATGAATTCAGTCCGGGACTCAGGAACACAAATTCACGTTCCGGTTTTATCGACGGAAGTCCTAACAAATTTAAAAATTGTAGCAAATGGAATATATCTCGATGGGACAGTTGGGCTTGGAGGGCATGCTACTCTTATTCTAGAACATTTGTCACATCAAGGACATTTTATCGGGATTGATAGGGATCATGAGGCAATATTATTATGTAAAAAAAGTCTCTCTTCCTCCACAACACCCGTATCAATATTTCACAATTCTTATCATAATTTTCATTCAATTCTGGATGAAATGGAGATTGATCAAGTGAACGGTATTTTATTGGATCTTGGACTTTCATCTTTACAGCTTAACTCCAACTCGAGAGGATTCTCTTACAATGTTAATTCAGATTTGGATATGCGTTTTGACTCGAAACAGAAGCTTAAGGCATTTCATATTGTAAACCAATTATCGGTGAATGAATTAGCAGATGTAATATATAATTATGGCGAAGAAAGACGATCCCGTGTCATCGCCCGAAGTATAGAAAAATTGAGACCATTAAGAACAGTTTTTGATTTGGTAGATGCTGTTAAAAGGTGTACACCACCAAATCATCGAAGCAGAACCATGGCCAGAGTTTTTCAAGCAATAAGGATAAAGGTAAATGGAGAATTAGAAAAACTTGAAAAATTTTTAACTAGATTTATAGAAAAACTGGCAATTGATGGACAAATCGTAATTATTAGTTTTCATTCACTTGAGGATCGTTTGGTCAAGCATAGTTTTAAAAAATTGGCGGCAAAGGGAGAATTATCGATTCTGACTAAAAAACCGATTATAGCTACAAAAAAAGAGCAAATGAAAAATAGCCGATCAAGAAGCGCAAAGCTTCGAGTAGCAAGAAGGATAAGATAATGCCAAGGAAACGAATATCAAAAAGAACACGTGATTTAATACAAAGTTTAGTCTTCTTTATTTCGACTCTGGGAATCATTTCTTGTCTCATCATTTACCTATGGGTATATACTGAAATTGATGAAACTCTTTTGGTCATAGAAATTCAAAATTCTACAGCAAAAGAATTGCAAAATGAAATTAATGAATTACATAGCCAGATTGAATCTCTTACTAGGCCTGATGTTATTGCAAGGAAAGCTCAAAAAGAATTGAATATGGTTTTTACTGAACCGGAAACTTTACAAATCACAATCAATCCTAATCACATAAGTAATTTATGACGAAGACTTACTTGAAATATAGAACTAGGATCACCTTATTGGCAGGATTTATAATTCTTTCTTGGTCGGGACTCTGTATTCGTTTATTCCAAGTACAGATACTGAATGGCGAGCGTTACCAAGTCGCAGTCATAAAACAATCCCAAACAAAACAAATTTTACCTGCGAATCGAGGAAATATTTATGACCGTAAAAATCGACCATTTACTCGAAATATAATTCATTATACCCTTTCCGTTAATCCGTCCAAGGTAAAAGATAAAGATGGTCTTGCCGAAGCCATCAGTGAAAGAACTGGCCAATCAAAAGAAAAATATCTGAGGAAATTAAACTCAAAATCAAAATTTGAATATCTTGAACGTAATCTCCAACGTGAAACCTTGGGGGCTTTAGAAACAACTGCATTTGAAGGATTAAATATTGAAAGAAAATATCGTAGATATTATCCACACAATCATATAGGTGCTCAAGTTCTAGGTTTCACTAATGTGGATGATGAAGGTATATCCGCAATTGAAAAAGATTTTAATTCATATTTGACGGGTAAACCTGGTTGGGTTTACAAAACTAAAGGTTGGAGTGGAAAAGTTCAGCATAAAAGTGGCATGCCCTTTCAAAACCCTGTGGATGGATCTAATGTCCAATTAACAATTGATTTAGAATATCAATCCATTCTTGAAGAAGAATTAGCCCACCGACAAAAAGACACAAAGGCAATTGCAGCGACCGGGGTTATCATGAATCCGCAAACCGGTGAAATCCTAGCCATGGCTTCAACGCCGGGATTTGACAACAATAAATTTAATGTATCATCGCCAGAACTACACCGAATTCGATCTATAACAGATCAATTTGAACCTGGCTCTACTTTTAAGGTTGTATCTGCCGTTTCAGCAATATACGAAAAAAAAATCGGTCTTGAAGAAGAATTCAATTGTGAAAATGGTGAATACGAATATTATGATATTAAAGTTCGGGACCACGAGTCTTATGGAATGCTAACTCTTCCCCAAATCATTCATTATTCAAGCAATATTGGAATTGTAAAAGTCATGGAACGTGTAGGTCAAAAAGCTCTATACGATGTAAGTAGAAATTTTGGTTTTGGATCAGCAACAGGTTTAAGCCTGGCTGGCGAGTCATTAGGAAAATTAAGTCCAGTTAAAAATTGGAGCTCAGTTTCGTTAGGGCAAATTTCCATGGGACATGAAGTTGGTGTTACTGCAATACAAATGGCTGTTGCTTATAGTGCAATTGCTAATGGTGGATACGTTGTTTCACCATATATCGTTCGGCAAATAATGGATCATAATCAAGAAGTGATTTATGCCGAAGAATCCACTATAATAAGAAAAATTTCTGATGAACAAACTATGCAAGACCTCCGGAAAATGCTTCGGGGTGTTGTAGTAAATGGGACAGGTTATAATGCTGATATTCCAGGTTGGGACATAGCTGGTAAAACTGGTACAGCGCAAAAATGGAAGAATGGTAAGTATTCTAATGATCAATTTATTTCCAATTTTGTTGGGTTTTTTCCCTATGAAGACCCACAATTACTTGCTTTTATTATGCTAGATGAACCCATCCAGCCATATCATTGGGGTTCGGAAGGAGCTGCCGTAGCATTTAGAAGGATAATGAAACGGATAATTAATATGGATGATGAAATATCACCACCGATAAAAAAGAAACAAAAAATAGAATTTGCCCAATCGTCATTGCAAAATGATGTTATCATTCAGAATGATGTAGCATTAACTGTAAATGCTTCTACCCTACCTCTTGGATTATCAACAGTGGCAAGGTTTTCCAATAAAGTTGAAATGCCTGAAGTTCGTGGCTTTAGCATGCGAAAGGCTATGACCACTCTACGTGAATGTGGACTAAAAATAAAAATACAAGGTAGCGGAACAGTGGAATGGCAAAGCCCAGTACCTGGAACAATTTTGAGCAAAGGCCATACATGCATCGTAGGATTAAAATGACAAAATCTCTACATACCATTATTGCAAACCTTATTCCATCCAATAAAGATATTAATGATATAGCTATCTCAGGAATAAAGCTGGATTCAACTCAAATTGAGCAAGGTGATTTATTCATCGCAATTTCAGGATCAAAATTTGACGGACACGACTTTATACAAGATGCCATAAAAGCAGGAGCATCAGCTGTAATCTCCAATGGCCGTGATATGGGTAAGTTATCCATTCCACAAATTATTGTAGCAAATCCAAGACGGGCAGCATCTATTGTTGCTGCTGAATTTTATGGGCACCCTACAAAGGAGCTCACAATTGTTGGTATCACTGGGACAAATGGCAAAACAACAACTGCTTCTCTACTTTATTCGATTTTAAAAGAAGCAGGACATAAAGTAGCTCAATTAGGAACTTTAGGATTAATCGGTTATAAAGATAATCGAAATGCTTCACTTACTACACTTGATTCAGTTTCTTTACAAAATCTATTTTCAGAATTGAGGGATGCGGATTTCTCACACATTGTCATGGAAGTATCTTCCCATGCGTTGGATCAATATCGAGTTGCTGATGTGGATTTTAATGTGGCAGTATTCACAAATCTCACACCAGAACATTTAGACTATCATGCCACATTGGAATCCTATTATCAGGCAAAAGCAAAACTATTCAGAATGCTGCCTATGGAGTCCACTGCTATTGCGAATGGATCAGATCCAAATGGGACTAGAATACTGACTGAAACAGGTGCGCCTTATTTGATATTCTCAAATGAGAATGGAACATCAATACATTTTTCTGAATGTCAAATGGACTTATCCGGCATTAGGGGCACAGTTTCTGCTGGACAATCGATTTATAATATTAATTCCAATCTTATTGGTGGATTCAATTGTGAAAATATATTGG
>MDTE01150709.1_pt1 | contig 60080 bp, 52 predicted proteins | sample 811231 | NCBI WGS metagenome assembly MDTE01 (sample SAMN05326651, study PRJNA326480) | marine metagenome | isolation source: seawater | place: Indian Ocean: Red Sea | collected 2010
GCTGTTTTCCAAATCAGTGGCGAAGACGTTGCTTCTGAAGATGCATTCCCACCGGATGTTGTCTGGACACCAACCAGTGGTACTGAGACAATTGCCACGGAGGAGCCGATTACTTTACGTGTGATGGTAATGGGCAATGCTCGTGTGGAAGACTTTGCAACCAACGAGTTTACTCAATATAGAGAGGAACAAACCGGTATTAAAATAGACTGGGAAGTCGTTCCTTCAGGTGCAGGACCAGAAAAATTGGCCTTGGCACTTGCAAGTGGCGACCTGCCAGACATTTTCTTGCAAATGAGCATACAGCCAGCTACACAATCGGTGTACGGTGGTCAAGGGCTGTTCCAGCCTTTGAATGGTTTGATTGAAGAATATGGAGTACATACAAAAGCGATGTTTGAAACTTCTCCGCAGATAAAACCACTTATCACGACACCAGAAGGAATCATTTATGGGTTACCGAAACATAATGAATGCTTCCATTGTTATTATTCTCAGAAAGCTTGGATTAATACAGTGTGGTTGGATAAGTTGGGGTTAGATATGCCTCAAACTACCGAGGACTTGGTGGATGTTTTGACTGCATTCAAAGAACAGGATCCTAACGGCAATGGAATTGCTGACGAGATTCCGTTGGTAGCAGCAACGAAGGGATGGAATACTAACATAGACGGATTCCTGATGCAGCCGTTCGTCTACTCTGAACAATTCAATCACAGATATATGGTTTTGGAAGATGGTGTGATTGATGATGCAGTTACCCAAGATGGATGGCGGGAAGGTCTGAGATACTTAAACAGACTGTTTGAGTTAGGTTTGTATGGAGAGGAAAGTTTTACCCAGGGCAACAAGGATGTCCGTGCACTGACTGAGAATCCTGATGCCAATCTTGTTGGGCTTGGAATAGCAGGTGCTATGGGAGCAATCTCACAGATGGATGGTGAATTAGGCCGATGGCTTGAATTCAGACCATTGGCACCATTAGAAGGTCCAACTGGACGAAGGGAAACCATCTACAATCCATATTCAACAAAGCATGGCGAGTGTGTGATATCTGCTACTAGTGAGCACACCGTTGAAGCGTTCAAGTGGTGTGATGGAATGTTGTCATTAGACAACACAATGCGCGCTATTCTTGGACGCCCTGACATAGACTGGAAATGGTCGGACGAGGGCGAAACCAGTATTTCTGGTGGGCAAGCAGTATGGACCAGAGTATTGAGTTTTGGAGATGTTCAAAATTATCACTGGGCCCAGACAGGTCCTTCCTACAGATCATTCGACTTTCGCTCAGCAGAATCCGCAATAGATCCTGAAGAGAATAGTGAGGTCATTTTGTGGAATGAGACTGTTGAGAAAATGCAACCTTACGCTAGGGACATTGGTCAGATCCTTCCTCCACTTACCTTCAGTGAAGCTGCATCAGCAGAATATGTTGATTTGAATTTGGCGATCACGGATTATGTGCTTGAAATGGAAGCGGCATTTGCTTTAGGAACAGAAGATATCAATGATGATGATGCCTGGGCAGAGTATGTTGCTACTATGGAAGGCTTAGGTATGGATAGATATGTAGAATTGCACCAGGAAGCTTATGATCAGCAGTGGAAAGGTAAGCATTAATGGTGTGTAATCTTGAGATTGATAGTACTTACTGATATGAAAATATATAGTTAATACTAATTCTCTCACTGATAAAATGAGCGGTAGGAATCCACGGTTTTTACCGCTCATTTTTTAGTTGTTGTGGTCCAGTAGGTATTGGTGCAAAAAGAACTTATGGTACTGACTAAAAGTCAACAAAAAACAGTCAATCTAGTAAAAAGGCACTGGCAATTGTACTTATTACTATTATTGCCTATTATTTGGTTGATAATTTTCAAATATGTACCAATGTATGGTGCACAAATTGCTTTTAAGAAGTATATAGTTACCAAAGGTATTGTCGATAGTCCGTGGATAGGTTTAGGTAACTTTGAACGGTTCATCAATTCTGCAAAATTTGAACTGGTTATCATAAATACTCTTGTGCTGAGTTTCTACCAATTGGTAGGTAGTTTCCCCTTTCCTATCCTTTTAGCATTGTGCTTGAATCAGGTGAGACAAAAGGCTTTCAAAAAGACCGTGCAACTGGTGACTTATGCTCCGCATTTTATCTCTATGGTAGTGCTGGTAGGGATTATGATACAGGTATTTCACCCTCGAATAGGATTGACAGCATTTCTGGCAAGGATGTTGGAAGTGGATGCTCCGAACTGGATGGGCAGCCCCAGTGCTTTTCCTCATGTTTACGTAGGATCAGGATTGTGGCAAAATGTAGGCTTTCGCGCGATTATCTATTTAGCGGTACTTGCAACCATCGATCCTACGCTGCACGAGGCTGCTATTGTAGATGGTGCAAACAAACTTCAACGGATGTGGCACATTGATTTACCAGGAATAATGCCAACTGCAGTAGTTCTGTTAGTTCTGCAAACTGGACGTGTGCTGAATATTTCTTTTGAGAAGATATATCTAATGCAAAATCCTATCAACATTAGGGTGTCAGAAGTTATTTCTACCTATGTATATAAGGTAGGTCTGCTATCTACTACGCTTGATTTTTCTTATGGTAGCGCTATAGGATTGTTGCAAGGTGTAGTTAGTTTATTACTGATTCTTTTTGTTAATAAACTGGCTCGAAGGTTAAGTGGCCATGGAATCTGGTAATAGTATTTCTACTCCACGAGACATAGATGATGTATTTCTTCCCCATGTGAAAGAAACGGGTTCTGACAAAGTTTTTACAACCACAAATTATATCGTTCTTGGTATAGCATTACTGGGGGTAATTGCACCCTTGCTCCACGTTTTAGCTTCATCTTTCAGTTCGACCACGGCAGTAATGTCTGGTCATGTGTTGTTATGGCCAGTTGATTTTAGTCTTGATGGATATGAAGCTGTATTCAACTACAAACGTGTTTGGGTAGGCTTAGGCAATTCGTTGTTTTATTCAGTTTTCGGTACCATGGTTAACGTTACCATGACATTTTTGGCGGCTTATCCTCTGGCTAGGCAGAATCTTCCAGGACGAAAGTTTTTTACCTTCCTATTTCTTTTTACAATGTTGTTTGGTGGTGGCTTGATACCTACTTACCTTAACTTGCAGAAGCTTGGATTACTCAATACTAGATGGGTCATGATATTACCTGGGTCAATAGCCATCTGGAATTTGTTGATTACTATTACCTATCTGCGCACTACTATCCCGACTGAAATTCATGATGCAGCTCAGATTGATGGGTGCAATGATATTAAATACTTGATTAGTATTGTGTTACCCTTGTCCAAACCGATTATTGCAGTCATTGCTTTGTTTTATGCTGTACAACACTGGAATACATATTTTGACGCTCTGATTTACTTGCGTGATCATGGATTGCATCCGTTGCAGATAGTCTTGCGAGAGATTTTGGTGCTTCAGGAGATGGAAATGGGCGACATAGATCTACATGAATATTACAAGTTAATGGGATTGAAGGAGCTCCTTAAATATTCTCTGATAGTTGTGGCAGCTTTTCCAATTCTTGTAGTGTATCCATTTGTCCAGAAATATTTTATCAAGGGTATGATGATAGGTTCTATTAAATGAAAAGCAATGATAGTGGTAGACCTAATATTGTTTTCTTGATTGCCGATGATCATAGACACAATGCAATCAATGCTTTGGGCGATACTCAAGTAAAGACACCTCATCTAGATAGTTTGATTCGTGAAGGTACATCTTTGACCAATATGTACATCATGGGATCAACAGTAGGAGCGGTTTGTATGCCTAGTCGGGGTATGATGCTTACTGGTCGTACATTGTGGAAAATTGATGAACCTGATCTAGGAAATTGGTTGTTATGGCCCCAGATGCTTCGAGAGTCAGGATACCACACATATGGTATTGGAAAATGGCATAACGAGCGTAGATCGTTCTCAAGATGTTTTGCTGGCGGAGCAGAAACGTTTTTTGGAGGCATGTCTGATCACTATGCAGTTCCCGTACATGATTATGATCCTTCGGGCAAATTTCCTGAGGAGAATGCACGAGTTGGACAAGGATTTTCCACCGATATTTTTGCGGAAGCTGCAGTTGAATTTCTCCAGCAATATTCTGATGAGGAACCTTTTTGTCTTTATGTGGCATTTACAGCTCCGCACGATCCTCGTACGCCTCCTAGCGACTTTACTTATAATCCTAATGACCTTGAACTTCCTGACAATTTTCTATCTCAGCATCCATTCGATAACGGCGAAATGTATGTACGAGATGAATTATTAGCAGATTACCCTAGAACAGACAAAGAAATTAAACATCATCTCGCAGACTATTATGGGATGATTTCACATTTGGATAGTTCAATTGGCAAAATCCTAAGTGCTTTAGATGACACTGGTGTTTCTGGCAATACTATAGTTGTGTATACAGCAGACCATGGTTTAGCTGTAGGTCAACATGGATTGTTAGGGAAGCAGAATTTATATGAACACAGTATAAAAGTACCATTTCTTATTAGAGGACCTCAAGTTCCTGTTAGTTCTCAGTCAGATGCATTCTGTTATCTTTATGATTTTGCATCAACGTTGTGTGATATGCTTGACATATCAATTCCGCCCTCATTTGAAGGTCGATCATTTTGGAATACTATAATCAATGGGGATATTCATCGTCACACTGTGTTCTCAGCGTATAAAGACAAGCATCGTAGCATTCGCGATAATCGTTATAAATTGATTAAATACTATCTTGGAGATAAGATAACTAGTCAAATGTTCGACTTGTTGTCTGACCCTCTAGAAACTGATAATCTTATAGACAATGGAAAAGATCATCCGTTGCTATCTTCTATGGAATCAAAGATGAGTGAATTACAGACATCTTTTTCTGATCCTATAGCTGAAGAAAATAGTACCGAGTTGTTATGAGCTCTTCAGAATTCAGTCAAGTAATTCCTACATATCTCCGTGATTTTGAAGAGATCTATCGGTCCAATCCTCGACAGGCATCAATTGACTGGTTTAGAGATGCTCAATTTGGATTGTTTATCCACTATGGTCTGTATTCCATAGTAGGTACACACGAATGGATGCAGCTTAGAGATTGTATTCCGGTGCAGGAGTACGAAAAATTGATGAAACAATTTGATGCATCTGAATTTGATGCTGATGCGATTACTGATCTGGCGCTCGAAGCGCAGATGAAATATGTGAATATTACTACACGCCATCACGATGGTTTTTGTCTTTTCGATACAGAATTCTCAGATTTTAACAGCGTTAATTCTCCAGCACAACGTGACTTAGTCGGTGAAATGGCACGAGAATGTGACAGGAAAGGTCTCGGACTTTTCTTGTATTATTCTCATGGTAGGGATTGGCGTCACCCGCATGCGCCCAACAACGAAGATTGGGGTGCTAATGCTAGACCCGATTATGATCCACCCGAATCAAGTTACATGTACGGTGAAAATCACAATTTGGATATTTATCTTGAATTTGTAACAAACCAAATTACTGAGTTGTTATCAAATTATGGTCCTATTGCAGGTATTTGGCTTGATGGAATTGCTGTACCTTTGTCGCGGCCTGACAAATTACATCTTTTTAGAACCGATGAACTCTATGAACGGATTCACGAACTGCAGAAACAGACTCTCGTTTCCTACAAGCAACAGCTGCTAGGAACCGAGGATTTTTGTACTCCAGAGAGGGAATGGGATAGATTAATGTCTATCCCACTTGAGATTAATACTACTATGCAACCGCGGGTATGGGGATACTGTCGTGCTGATGACGGTAATCATAGAGATAGTATGTATGTTCTGGATTGTCTAAGAGATGCCGCTAAATTGGATGCTAACTTACTCCTAAATACAGGACCTCTTGGGGATGGCTCAATCCATCCAGAGGATGTCAAAACTCTACGTGAAACAGGACTATGGTTGGTTGAGAATGGTTTTCCCACAAAATAGGTGAATTGCTATCATATACGATCATCCAAACATTCTTTTGCTGCTACCTGACCAGCACCGGTCAGATTGGCTTGGGGGTTTTTCTGGTCCAGTAGATACACCTAATATCGATATGTTAGCAGATGAAGGGATCTCTTTTGCTAAAGCATATACGCCTTCACCAATGTGTGGTCCAGCACGTGCTTGTCTTGCGTCGGGAAGAAATTATCAGAACTGTGGAGTTAAGAGTAATAACTTCAATTACCCTCTAAGCATTCCAACTTATTATCAAACATTACGTGAGAAGGGATATTTCACTGCAGGAGTGGGTAAATTTGATTTGCACAAAGATATATCGCCAGTCAATTTGGACTGGGGGGTAGATGGTTCGCGATTAATCAATGAATGGGGTTTTTCAGCAGGTGTCGATTGTGAAGGGAAGATAGATGGCGTGAATAGCGTAAAATTCCACGGGAGACCTATGGGACCTTATCTATCTTACCTGCAAAGTCAAGGTGTATTGGACATTTACCTGAGTGAGCACGAGAATCGAGATGCACATTCTAATGCATATACTACTGCTCTGCCAGACCATCTCTATTGTGACAACTGGATTGCTGAATGTGGACTAGATTTGCTTGATAATGTTCCGACGGACAGACCTTGGTACATGGTGGTCAACTTTGTCGGCCCACATGCTCCTATGGATATTACAGAAACAATGCGAGCAGGTTGTGACAATAAGGTGATACCACAACCACATAATCCCAATATGTCAGTTATAGATAATACACAAAGAGCTAGACGCAACTATGCAGCTATGGTTGAGAATATTGATACATTAACTGGCAGATTCGTTCGGAAGGTCAAAGAGCGGGGCGAATATGATAATACAGTCATTGTGTATGCTAGTGATCATGGAGATATGCTAGGTGATCATGGCAAATGGGGGAAAGGAACTTGGCGAGATCCTTCGGTCAGGATACCATTAATTGTTAAAAGTCCAGCTAGGTCCGTTAGTGGTTTACGTAATGATGCATTGGTGAGTCTCCACGATCTTTCGGCTACATTTCTAGACTTTGCAGGTTGTTCGAAACTTGACAATATGGATGCTGTATCAATGCGTCCACTGTTGGAGGGTATAAGATCTGGAAACAGAGAAGTTTTAACTAGTCAATTTGGAGATTGGAATCTTGTATTTGATGGTAGACATAAATTGATCACGGACACAAAAAAGGAGATGTTACTGTTCGATTTGGAGAACGATCCTCTTGAAGATCAAAATATTGCTGCCGAAAACTCTGACTTAGTTACCAAGTTGTCCAGATATTCTCATATTGATAACGGTTAATCTATGAAAATTGTAGACTCCCATGTACATTTTTGGGATATAGAATTGTTGGAATATAATTGGTTGTTGGAAGAGCCTACCATTAGGCGTACTTATCTGCCATCAGACTTCTTACAGGAAACTAAGTTTTGTGATATCGACAAATTATTATTTGTCCAGGCTGATTGTTTGCCATCCGAGGGATTAGATGAAGTTGAGTGGGTGAAGGAGCTAGCATCCGTAGAAAATCGAATTGCTGGAATAGTTGCATTTGCACCAATAGAGAATCATGCATCACTCGAATCTAATTTGGATAGGTTAGCAGGTATAGATCTTGTTCGTGGTGTGCGACGAATTTTACAGTCGGAGTCTAATGGTTTTGCAACTCAAGAATCATTTATAGATGGAGTGCTAAAGCTAGAGGAGTTTGGTTTTACCTTCGATGTTTGTGTAAACCATACACAACTTCCGGACGTTGTAGAGCTTGTAGATAGATGTCCCAATGTAAATTTCGTTTTAGACCACTTGGGTAAACCAGATATTAAGAACAAACGGTTTTGTGGATGGAAAGATCATATCTCTGATTTGTCAGCGTATCCAAACATATATTGTAAACTGTCTGGTATGGCAACTGAGGCGGATCGAGGATCATGGACTATTGCTGATTTTGTTCCTTATATTGAGCATACTTTAGAATCTTTTGGGATTGACAGAGTGATGTTTGGTGGAGATTGGCCCGTGGCGACTCTTGCTACTACTTATGAAGGTTGGTTTGAGGCATTGTTGGCTTGTCTTTCTCACCTGAGTGCATCCGAATTAGATTGTGTTTTCCAAAAGAATGCGGAAAAGTTTTATAGAATATGAGAGTTGGTTAACCAAATAGTTTTGCATATGGATCATATTAGGGCGCGTGCAATTTTGGACAATTGATTTATCGATCTATGTTTTAGCATTGATTTTATTGTATATATATATTAGCTTGGTGATTAATATGGTTCTGCATTTAATATAGTTTATTAGTTATCGTTTATGACAAAGGACAATACGCAAATCTTACAGTTCGGTAGCGGAAAATTTTTGAGAGGGTTTGTTGATTTATTTGCCCAACAGGCAATAGACGATGGGCTAGAAGTTTGGCCCATTACAGTGGTGCAATCAACTGGTATTGAACGAGTTGCGCAGCTTCGGTTGCAGGATTGTAGGTATGCGGCTTATATACGGGGATTTCTCGGTGATGAGGAAATCCAGGACGATATAGAAGTAAAATCTATAGGGAAGGCTCTTAGTGCTGAACATGACTGGTTGGAGATATTAGATATTTGCCGTACAGTAGAATCTATTGTGATCACCTCAAATGTTACTGAAGCTGGTTATGTTTTGGACAAAACCAGTCTGGATATGACCTGCTGCCCTAAATCATTCCCTGCTAAGTTGCTTTCAGTTTTGATTAGTCGATACAAGGCTAATTTAAGTAACGTTACTGTGGTGCCATGTGAACTTATAGAAAATAACGCGCATGCCTTGCTAAACGTGGTCATTGATCAGGCAAAGGTTTGGAATGTCACAAAGGATTGTATTGACTGGATTAGAGAAGATGTGGTTTGGTTGAATACGCTTGTAGACAGAATAGTGGCATCTCCATCATATGAATATAATAGTGTACAGAACAATACTTTAGATGTAATGACTGAGCCATATGCTCTTTGGGCAATTCAATCTACTAGTCAGTGTGGATTACCTTTTGAGCATGATGCGATTGATATGCGCAACAATCTTTTTGAGGTAACATTGTGTAAACTACGTATTTTAAATGGTGCTCATACTGCACTAGCCCAATCTGTACTGTGTTCAAATGATTTTACTGTTCGAGAAGCATTGGATAATCCAGCAACATTACAGTGGGTCAGGGATTTATTGTATTCTGAAATTGCTCCAACTCTTGTTGATAGAGCAGTAGATGCCATCGAATTCGTAGACACTACTTTAAGTCGATTGTACAATCCGTACATTGCACACAAACTTTCGGATATTAGATTGATGCATGAAACAAAACTCCGCAAGAGATTGTTGCCTACTTATTATGAATATATTGATCAGAATGATCAGCAACCTCCAATATTGTCAGAACTTTTGCGGGACTTAATTTGAGAGAAAACAAATGAAAGCTATAGTATTAGAGTCACCTAATCAGATTGTGTACAAGAATATTCAAGACAATCATCTCGTTGACAGTAATAGCGTGCTGGTTAAACCACGTGTTGTAGGCATATGCGGGACTGATTATCATGCATATATGGGGAAACAACCTTTCATCAATTATCCTTTAGTAATTGGTCATGAATTGGGTGTGGAAGTCTTAGAGGTTGGGTGTGATGTTACCAATGTTGAACCTGGTGATGCCTGTGCTGTGGAACCATATATGGGATGTCAGGAGCAGGGTGAGACCCTGTGTTTTGCATGCAAACGCGGTCATACTAACCATTGCTTGCGATTGAAAGTGTTAGGTGTTCATATGGATGGAGGCTTGTGCGAACAGTTTGTTGTGCCGTCCAATAAGTTACATCGTTCCGGTGAATTGAAATATGAGCAGCTAGCACTGATTGAGACTCTTGCAATTGGATATCATGCTGTGAATCGATCAGGGATATCTGCACATGATACTGTTCTCGTTGTCGGAGCAGGGCCAATAGGACTAAGTATTATCCAGAGTATCAATCTGGTTGGTGCTGATACTATGGTTCTAGATGTAAATGAAAGTAGAGTCCAGTTTGCAAAAAAGTACTTTGGAGTAAAAAATACTTTTGTTAACCCAGAGACTATATCAAATGAAATGAGGTCTATTTTGAATGGTGATATGCCTACTGCTGTATTTGATGCGACAGGAAACACAAAGTCTATGGAATCTAGCTTTGATTATGTAGGAAGTGGTGGCAAGATAATTCTAGTAGGGTTTAATAGAGAAAATATAGTGATAAATGACGAACAATTTCATAGAAATGAACTTAGCTTGATGGCTAGCAGGAATGCTCTTCCAGGTGATTTCACGAATCTAATAGCATTGATGGAGGATGGAATTATTGATACCAGTCATTGGATCACTGAACGTGAGAACTGGAGTGCTCTAGTGACGACAATGTCAATATGGTCTGATGCTACGGAGTTAATAAAGGGCGTTGTTGACATAAGTTAGAAAAAACTACAAATGGTTATGGAATACAGCCTGTATTATGTTGCTTTACTTACCACATCCTAGAGATAATGTAGCTGTTGCTACACAAGATGGAGCCGTGGGCGATTCTGGCACTACTCAATTGGGATCTTCCATCAAGCTTGTATCGGATGTTCCAGTAGGATTCAGGGTGGCAATTGAAGATATCGAATGTGGAGATAAACTGCTTTCTTGGGGCAATGTTTTTGGCGTGGCCAATAGTGATATTAAAATAGGCCAAGCTATTTATAACAATGCTAGTGTTGAAGCGCTAAAGGATTCGTTTAGAACCACTACAGGTCCCATTACAGAAAATTTTATAGATCATAGTTCCGATTACAGTGCTGATTCTATTTGTGTGGTTAATCGTACACGTACGATTAACTCAAAAGCTGCACCAAAGTTTTTGGGTTACGAGCGTGGAGGTGGCAGGGGAATTGGTACGAGAAATTATATTGCTGTTGTTGCCACATCTTCTTTGGCAGCAACCTGTGCTAGATTGATAGTGCAAGAGGTAAATCATTTTACACACAATCTCGAAAATCTAAATGGGGTTGTCTGTGTTGAACATACAGAAGGGTCGAGCGTTGATGCTAGTAACACAGATATAGTATTACGCACACTGGCTGGTTTTCTTGTGCATCCGAATCTTGCTGCAGTTTTGTTGGTTGATCATCCTGATGCAAAAGTACAAAGCACCAATATTATTAACTATCTCCAAAAGAATCAATGTGATATCTTGCCGGCAGTTCATCAGGCGGTGGAAATCGATAGTAACCCTAGTCAATCTATAGATCAGGGAGTACAAATTGTACGTAATTGGATTGATGATGCTAATAGTGCTGTGCTGTCCACTCATGATATTAGCGGTCTAAAAATAGCTTTGCAATGTGGAGGTTCTGATGCATTTTCTGGCATAACAGGAAATCCATTAATGGCTATGGTATCCAGCAAACTAATTGCTCATGGAGGATCCATAAATTTTAGTGAAACTCCAGAATTGATTGGTGCAGAATCATATGTCCTTAATAAGGTTGCAAGTTATGACATAAGTGATTCTTTTATGGGAAGTGTTAATCGATACAAAGATTGGATGAGTAAACATGGTCATTCTGCAGATGGAAATCCTTCACACGGTAATCTGATGCGTGGACTGTATAACATTACCATTAAGTCCCTCGGGGCTGCCATGAAACGACCTCATGACCTGCCGCTTGAACATGTGATTCAATACTCGGAACTTATGACTGATCAGGGCTCATATTTTATGAACAGTCCTGGTAATGATATCGAGAGTGTTACAGGACAAGTTGCATCCGGATGTAATTTGATTATGTTTGTAACCGGCAACGGATCTGTAACCAATTTCCCTTTTGTTCCCACAGTAAAGATCATAACTACGTCCGCTGTATATAACAATCTATCATCTGAGATGGATGTTAATGCTGGCAGGATTTTGGAAGAATATAGTCTCGAGGAAGAATCAAAGAGAATGTATTCCCTGATTCAGGATGTGGCATCTGGACAGGAAACGGTTGGTGAAAAGGCGGGTCATAGTCAGGTCCAGATTTGGAGAGACTGGGGAAGCAAGCCGGAAAAAGAGACATATATGGAGCAACAGACTTTAGGATTAGACGGCCAAGCATTATCTGTACGTAATCATCTTATAATGGACAATCTGTCTGTCAAGATGAAGGGAGTAGCCAGTGGTACATCTAATCGACAATATAGTCTAATTTTACCTACGAGTCTGTGCGCTGGCCAGGTAGCAAATATGGCCGCGAAAAGATTAAATATTAATTGTGTAGCAGATGACCCGCTATCTAAATATGTGACGTTGCCTCATACAGAAGGATGTGGAGTTTCAAGTGGACACTCCGAGAAAATTTTATTGAATATATTGAAAGGCTATCTTTGTCATCCACTTATTAGAGATAGTTTGGTTTTGGAGCATGGTTGTGAAAAACTACATTTGGGATATATGCGCAGATTTCTATTAGAGGAGAATATAGATCCGTCGACCTATGGATGGGCAAGTATTCAAAAGGATGGAGGTATCGAATCGGTATTGGTGAAGATAGAAGATTGGTTTTATCGCAGTGAAGTTGAGAATTTGGTAAACAAACCTACTATAAACATATCCAAACATGTTTATAGTATAGGAATTCTTGGGGACTGTTATATAACTTCGGAAGTAGCTAAGGGTTTTGCTATGTTATGTCAAACGATGGTCGACGCTGGAATTTCTGTTGTTTTGCCCAAATTTATTAGTCTGTTGCAATCGCAGATATTTTTAGAGGAATTGTTCGGAAGTACTAGTGTGACTCCCAATATTGCAGCTGCCAATGTGCCTCAACTTGCAGGAGTCTATATTATGGAAACGCACAGTGATCAATTCGTTGAAAACATGACAGTAATAGGTGCATCTGGAGTTCAATTATTTGTTGCATATGATGACAGTATATTGCCTCATGGTCATCCATTTATTCCTATGTTACGTATTTTTTCTGGTGCAAGTGACGCACAGGCTAGCAGTACACAGTTGTTTGATGTCAAAACAGCAAGCACTTCTTGGTCATGGATAGAGGAGATAGTAGATGCAATACAGAACATACAATCTGGAAAGTTTGAGGTCCAATTGATGCTTGATGAATACGTAGATTTTCAAATTCCTAGAGGTCCATCCGCTGTTTCTATGTAACATGTTTTGAGTAGACATGATTAGTACAATGTATCGACTATTTATATGATGGAGAACTGGTTATGACAAATATTATTGTTTTGTTGACAGATCAGCAGGCGCTGCATTCAATTGGTTCTTATGGCTCAGGAATTTGTCAGACACCAAATATAGATGCTCTGGCTGCTGATGGAATTAGATTTACTCATGCATACACCCCCTGTGCTTTATGTACTCCTGCTAGAGCTAGTCTTCTGACTGGACTTTACCCGCACAAACACGGAGCCATACACAATACAGGTACGCACTTGCCATTTACTCCCGAATTGATTGGTCAGGGTCTTTCAGTATATCCCTCTACAATGCAGGAAAGTGGTTACCAACTAGGATATGCTGGCAAGTGGCATAGTGGCATTATCAATAGTGCTCATGATGCAGGATTTACCGGATATGGACCACCTGATTATGGAAACTGTTGGGAATCGAGTGAATTTGAACAATATTTGCGAAACAATAATTTGAAAAGACCAGAAAAAATACTGGAATTCTATGCTGAGGGCAAGCCCCAATATGGTTATGGTGATGCAAGTGGCTATGTGGATGGTGCCATTGAAGCTACACCAAGCGGCTTTCTAACAAACAAGACCATCGAACTTATTGATCAATTTAGTATGGTTGACCGACCATTTTTCATGATGACTAGTTTTTGGGGACCACATGCTCCTTATTTGCCTGCCGCTGATTTTGCAGATATGTATAATCCTCAAGAAATTCCAGAATGGGATAGTTTTAGTGATGATTTACGGAACAAACCCTATATTCATAGTATTTATAGGAAGTATATTTTTCCTGGAGCAGCTAGTTCGAATTGGGACGTCTGGTCTAAGGTTGTTTCACGTTATTATGGTTTTGTCAGTATGATTGACTATCAAATAGGATTGATTGTGCAACATTTGCGAGATAAGAGATTGTATGATGATACCTTGATCATATTTGCGTCGGACCATGGTGAAACCATAGGAATCCATGGTGGTGCGTTTGATAAAGGAGCTATGGCATATGAAGAGGTATACAACGTACCTCTAATTGTGAAGACCAAAGGTAATCACAATGCTGGCAGTACTAACCACGACTTTGTTAGTTTGTTGGATTTACCTAGCACATTTTGTGATCTTGCCGGATCGAATAATGAGTCATCTCATGGGAAAAGTTTGGTGCCATTGTTGGATGGTCAAGGTACGAATGGGCGTGAGCACCTCATGTCTCAATTTCACGGCCATCGTTTTCCGGTGGCTCAACGCATGCTATGGTGGGACAAATATAAATTTGTTTTGAACTTTGCGGACAAGGATGAGTTGTATGATCTGGATAAGGACCAGTATGAAATGGACAATTTGATTGATCGGAGTGAATGTAGTGAGGTGATTGACGAATGTAAACATAGATTACTGATATCTATGGATGAAGTAGATGACACTCTTGGTCCCCAGGCCCGACATTTACTTGAAAGAGAAATATAGATGTGTCTAAATATCAATGATTGATACATCAGAAGTTTCAGATTTGGTAACTGTAGATCCATTTAATGTGATGCTCAAACCTCGGGGCGCCATATGTAATTTGGATTGTAAATATTGTTATTATCTGAGGAAAGAAGATCTTTATGCAAATTCCTCGTTTCGCATGGATACGCATGTCTTGGAGAAATTTGTTAGAGAATATATAGCTGCTCAGGTAGGCCCTGAAGTGGTTTTTTCATGGCAGGGTGGCGAACCTACGCTTATGGGCATTGATTACTTTAGGCAAGCAGTCGAGTTTCAAAATAAATATTCTCGTCCAGGAATGCGAATCACTAATGCGTTCCAGACTAATGGTGTACTTATAGATGACGAATGGTGTAGGTTTTTTAGAGATAATGCGTTTTTACTGGGTATTAGTCTTGATGGGCCTATTGAATTACATGATGCGTATAGGGTAGATAAAGGCGGAGATGGTACTTTCGATGATGTTATGCGGGGTATTGACTATGTGAAGAGGTATGAAGTAGAGTACAACATTCTAACTACCGTCCATTCTGTTAATAGCAAACATCCACTGACTGTATACAAATTCTTACGAGACATTGTAGGCGCTAAATATATACAATTTATCCCCATTGTTGAAAAGATGAATATTGGGAGTCATGATCAGTTGAGAGTAAGCGAACGTTCTGTGAAATCTGAGGACTATGGTAGTTTTCTACTTACAATATATGATGAATGGGTTGCTCGTGACGTGGGAACAATCTTTGTTCAAATCTTTGATGTGGCTCTTGCTGCGTGGTCAGGAATGAGACCTGGTCTATGTGTCTTTGAAGAAACTTGTGGTAGTGCTTTGGCGATGGAACATAATGGAGATCTCTATTCCTGTGATCATTTTGTTGAACAAGATTATCTGTTAGGGAACCTGATGGATGGCAATATAATTGAACTGGTTTCTTCATCTCAGCAGCAACAGTTTGGGTTAGCAAAGCGTGATGATTTGCCAACATATTGTCTGGAATGTGAAGTTCGATTTGTATGTAACGGTGGTTGCCCTAAAAACAGATTTATTGTTACTCCAGAAGGCGATGATGGACTTAATTATTTGTGTGCAGGTTACAAACAATTTTTCACTGGCATAAATATGTCCATGAACTATATGGCGTCATTAGTGAAACATAAAAGGCCGGCATCGGATGTAATGGATTGGATTCGGAGTGAGAAACTTGACTGGATTAAGCGTGTAAAAGCGGTTAATCGTAATGATCTTTGTCCATGCGGGAGTGGCAAGAAATACAAGAAATGTTGCATGATATAAATTAAATGGTATCTTTATGTTGATACTATGTGCGTAACTAGTGTGATTTGCATCGGGATATAATAACCATGAATAAAATTATTGAGAAAATTAGTGCAATGGGAGTAGTACCAGTTGTTGCTATCGAGAATTCTGCGGATGCTGTTGGTTTGGGAGATGCATTGATGAATGGAGGTTTACCATGTGCTGAAATAACATTTAGGACCGCAGCTGCAGCTAGTGCAATTAGAACTCTATGTAATTCGCACCCGGGAATACTTGTAGGAGCCGGAACTATATTAACAACGTCAGATGCTGAAAAAGCGGTTGATGCTGGTGCAAGCTTTGTCGTAACACCCGGTTTTGACAGTGATTTAGTGGAGTGGTGTTTGGCTCAAAGCATTCCTGTTATACCTGGTGTGATGACTCCAACAGACATCAATGCTGCTATCAATAGAAAATTAAATGTGCTGAAATTTTTTCCGGCTGAAGCAGCTGGTGGGATCAAGACACTAAAAGCTATTAGCGGGCCATATGGAAGCATAAAATTTGTGCCTACTGGAGGCATTACTATTAGTAATTTAGAAGAGTATCTTTCTTTACCTAATGTTGTGGCCTGTGGAGGAAGTTGGCTAGTGAATAAAGACCAAATTTCCAGGGGTGAATTTGATAAAATTGAGTCTCTGGTCCGTGAAGCAGTGCAACTTATAGACCGTATACGAGGTAAATAGTTATGGGTCAACGTATAGTCACCTTAGGCGAAATTATGCTTAGATTGAAAACTCCTGGCTTTGAGCGATTTTTTCAATCACCTAATCTGGAAGCGACATTTGGGGGCGGAGAAGCTAATGTTGCAGTGTCACTGGCAAATTTCGGCGCGGATGTGTCGTTTGTAACAGTATTACCAGAGAATGCTATTGGAGAAGCAGCTGTCCGGTATCTAAAGAGTCGTGACGTAGATACATCTCTGATACAGATGCAAGGTGACCGCATTGGTATCTATTTCTTAGAGTCTGGTGCAAATCAGCGCTCATCTAACGTGGTTTATGATAGAGCAAATTCTTCTATTAGCGCTGCACCTGTAGGTAATTTTGATTGGCAACATATTTTTGCTGATGTTGGTTGGTTTCATATCACTGGGATCACCCCAGCCTTAAGTGAATCTGCTGCTGAAATTTCTTTGGAAGCATGTAAGTATGCTAAAAAAGCAGGTGTTACCATATCTTGTGACTATAATTTTCGCAAAAAATTGTGGAAGTATGGCAAGACTGCTCCAGAGGTTATGCAAGAGATAGTGAAATTTGTGGACGTTGGAATTGCTAATGAAGAGGATTGTCAAAAATCATTGGGTATCACTGTGTCTGATGATGATTGGGAAAAATCAGTCCATTCTGGAAATTTGAATATGGAGAAATATGAAGCTTTGGCGAAAGCAGTATTTGCAAGTTTTCCTAACCTTAAATATCAAGCAATAACCCTTAGACAAAGTTTTAGTGCGAGTCGTAATGGTTGGTCTGCTTGTATGTACAATGGAGATGAGTTTATAGTAAGCAAACATTATGATATTACTGATATAGTGGATAGAGTGGGTGGAGGCGACTCTTTTGCATCAGGACTGATATATGGCTTGCAATTGGCAATGTCGGATCAACAAGCTTTAGAGTTTGCAGTAGCTGCATCATGCCTAAAGCATTCAATATCAGGCGATGTTAATTTGGTGACGCTTGGAGAAGTCAATAAACTTATGTCAGGTGATGGATCGGGTAGGGTGCAGCGTTGATTTTGACTTTTTCATGGAAGGTCGGTTGATCAGTCATTAAGCTGGTTCAGAAGTGGTATTACCAATCAAGGTTTATATTTGTAATATTATTGGATTTGATTAGGTCCTTGATTTCATGAGTGGCAGATTGCAAGTGGTGTGCCTGCTCTTCATGAGTTTCGACGAAGATGTGCTCGATTCTTTTGTGAAGACCATGTTTGATTAGTTTGGTTAATATAGAGTGCTCCACACCCTCAACATCTAGTTTTAGTAATTTTATATTTGCTTGAAGATTGACAATAAATTCAGATAGATCTATGGCTTCTACTTCAACGAATTTGTCTTGGCGTACGTTAGCTTTTTTGTGTAATAGAGATGATCCAGTTGACCATAGAACTTCGTTCGTGTCTGAATTGTTGTGGAAATACAGTTTGGTTGTAGCTTTATGGTCAAGCACGGCCTGTCTATAGTAGTGTGCATTTGGGTACTTAGATAAGCGTTTGGCGAGGACTTTAAATGCATGTGGATTAGGCTCAAATGCGTAAACTGTGGCGCCTGATTTGCATAAGTAATTACTGACGTTTCCCACGTTCGCACCACAGTCAATAGCAATGTCGCCTTCTTCGAATTTGATGGAATATAGTGTAACAAACGCTTTATCTTTTGGGCTTTTGTTGGGTTTGAGCATCCGTTTGAATTTGCCTAGCGCAACTTTGATCATGGTAGTGAGAATATAGTTATGTATGAATTTTGAGAATACATTCTAAGATTTTCACTTAGTAAGTATCAAACTTTACGGATTTAAACGACGGAAGCGATTATATCATGGTGATTATAAATAACTACTAGACCATCTTAAATATTTATGCATGAGTAATAAGTTATAATTAGCTTTATGGATAATAGTAATGTTAGTGACCAAATGTTAGCAGCTGTTTACTATGGGCCACGTGACATTAGATTGGAGCAGCGTGATATTCCTAATATTGGTGCTAATGAAGCGCTTCTTAGAGTGGTAAGTACTGGAATATGCGGTACAGACATCCGGATATTTAAGGGTGAGCATGCCAAATACCCTCCAGGAACGAATCGGGTACCTGGTCATGAACTTGTTGGAGACATAGTATCTGTAGGAGAAGACGTTAAAGGAGTTTGTGTTGGGCAACGTGTTTTTCTGGCTCCTAACATGGGTTGTGGTCAGTGTAATCAGTGTGTTTCTGGCAACAACAATTTGTGTGCTGATTATGATGCTCCAGGTATTACTTATGACGGATCGTTTGCTGAATACATGCGTATTCCTCCTCAGGCAATTTTGCAGGGTAATCTTATTGAAATCGAAAAAGATTTGGACCCTGCTGTTGCTGCTTTGATTGAGCCATTTGCCTGTGTATTGCGGGGTCAGGATGTGCTAGATATACAGCCGGGCGAAAATGTACTTATTGTTGGAGCCGGACCAATTGGGGTAATGCATGTGATGATGGCTCGTTTGCGAGGCGCTGCGCATATTATAGTCAGCGAACTGAATCCTGATCGATTAGCACAGGTCAAAGGTTTTGGAGCTGATACGATTGTGAACAGTGCCGAAGATGACTTGCACTCTCTAGTATTTGATAAAACTAAAGGTGTAGGCGCAGATGTTGTCATAGTGGCAGCGCCTTCGCATGAAGCACAAAAGATGGCCTTAGAAGTAGCAGCCATAGGAGGCCGCATCAACTTTTTTGGTGGGTTGCCTAAGAAAAGACCCACTGTGAATTTGGACTCTAATTTAATACACTATCGAGAACTTCAGGTCACAGGTACAGCAGCCTGTAGTACAAATGACTGTCATAGAGCTGCTCTAATAGCAGGTTCTGGACGTATTGATTTATCTGAGCTCGTGGGTGACCGGTTTGCATTGCGTGATGCTAATGAAGCTTTCAAAATGGCTGAGAAAGGGAAATGTATTAAGGTTGTCCTTGAACCCTAATTGCAGCTGTTCTATTTCCCGTAAATAGCACAGTCGATCAGGAAGGACCTATCATTTTAGTATTTTCCGAGTGAAACTTAAGGCTTTACGGGCTTCTTCGTCTATATCTAGACCTTTAGCCAGATTTCTAAACACCTTGATGTCACGACCAATCTCGCCTCCTGGCATTAGGAACGGTTCCATCACAACATATCCTTGATATTTGATCTTGCGTAAAGCATCTGCCACATCTACCCATGGTATGTGCCCATATCCGGGTGGCATTCGATTGTTTTCACCTATATGGAAATGGCCTAACCAATCGTTTGCTCTGATAATAGTTTCTTTGAAGAAATCCTCCTCGATATTAATGTGGAATGTGTCCAGCATTATTTTTGCATGTGTACTATCTACTGCCTTCACGTAGTCAATTGCTTCTTGGCAGGTATTCATGATGAATTGTTCAAAACGGTTAACTACTTCCATGTTAAATGTCACATTATTGTTCTCAGCAGCCTTGATTGCCTCTTTCATGCTCATTACACTCCTATCAACAAATGGGCGTTTATCAGCCACGTCGGATGGTAAGGTAGATGGCCATGATCCATATAGAATTCCTCCCACAGGACCACCACCTAATTTGCCAACAGCATCTGCTATTTGTTGAAGGAACTCTACTCCTGCATTTCGTACAGCACTGTCTTCTGATGAAATGTCATACTGAGACTGGAGTCCTACTACGTATGAAAGTTCGATCCCTTTATCATTTGCATGGGACCTCAAGGATTTGAGTTCATCCCTAGTCATGTTTGCAACAGTACCCGCATTAACCTCTAAGACGTCAAACCCCAAATCGCTAGCTTTGTCGATGAATGGGTGAAAATCTACGTTCCAGTTGTGGACCCAATAAGCATAAAAGATGCCGATTTTCATAATTACCTCCTACTATTCTGATTGAGTGTAACGATGCATGTGTCATAGATTAAAAATCGTCTATGTAGTATGCATCGTGGCATCAATAATTACAAGACATGGTTCTTTGTGCATTGTTAATACTAAAGCATTGTATTGCGGAACCAATTATAATAATGTCAATATTTTTTAGGGCAACAATAAAAATGGTATTATGTAGATTCGTCGCAAACCTAGATTAGGAAACTTCAATAGGATATAATCTTTAATTGTGGGTTTGTCAATACGGATTTAGGCTGTATTTGTACAATGGCAATGGTATATCAAAAAGGTATCAATCATAAGTTTAGATCACAAATTGTGATGGAGGTGGAGTAAATGGACTGGGGAATGGCTAACAGAATAAACCGAATCATAAGACCTGACACCGGAAGGACTTTGATGTTTGCAGTTGACCATGGTTATTTTATGGGACCTACTACAGGCCTAGAAAAATTAGATGAAACCGTAACACCTCTGCTACCTTATGCAGATTCTTTGATGTTAACTAGGGGTGCCTTACGTTATTATGTAACTCCAAAAATAGATACTCCGATTATCTTGAGGGTGTCGGGTGGGACTAGTATATTGAACAAGGACATGCTTCATGAAGGTATTGTCGCTGGAATTGAGGATGCCATTCGACTTAATGTTGCTGCTGTTGCTTTTTCTATCATGGTTGGGGCAGATTATGAGCGTGATACTTTGCTTGGTTTCACTGAGGTTGTTGATATGGCTGAGCGTTACGGTATACCCACTTTGGCGGTAACTGCTGTAGGTAAGGAACTTGTTCGAGATGCAAAATATCTTAGTCTTGCATCCCGTATTGCTGCGGAGTTAGGCGCCCGTATAGTAAAGACATACTTTTGTGATGGGTTTGAGAAGGTTATTCAGTCCTGTCCTGTTCCCGTAGTGATTGCAGGCGGGAAAAAGATTCCCGAGAGAGAAGCTCTCGACATGGCTTACAGAGCAGTACAAATAGGCGCGTCTGGGGTAGATATGGGAAGGAACATTTTCCAGGCAGAGTCTCCCAGATCTATGGTGCAGGCAGTGCGTTCGATAGTACAGGATGACTATAGTGTTGACAAGGCGTTTCAGCTCTACAATGATCTAAAAAATGAGTGATACTATGCGTGTGGCTATGTATTACCACAACGAAGAAGTTCGTTTAGAAAACATGACGAAGCCCAAGATTGGTGTTGGCGATCTCATGGTGAAAGTTGCTGCTAGTGGGATTTGCGGTTCTGATTTGATGGAATGGTATAGGATCAAAAAAGCGCCCTGTGTATTAGGACATGAAGTATCAGGTGAGGTGACTGAAGTGGGTGAGGGCGTAACTAGATTTGATGTAGGAGATAGAGTTGTTTTTACGCATCATGTTCCTTGTAACGATTGTAGTTATTGCATGCGGGGCGAGCACACCCTTTGTGAGACGATTCATTCAACCTTTTTTGATCCAGGTGGTTTCGCGGAATATATTCGAGTACCAAAAATCAATTTAGACAAAGGTGGGGTTATTCCGTTGCCTAGTGATGTTTCGTTTGATGTTGCCACTTTTGTTGAGCCTCTTGGTTGTGTAATAAGAGGTCAAAGGAAGATTGGTATGTACCCTGGCGATAGTGTATTGGTATTGGGCAGCGGTATGGCAGGTTTGCTGAACATCAGGCTTGCATCCTCGATGGGTGCCGGGTGTATTGTAGCTACAGATATTCACCCTATACGTATACAGGCTGCACTGGATTCTGGAGCTTATGAAGCTTATAATGGTTTGCAAGAAGAAGTAATAGAACGCGCTATTTCAGCAAATAATAACAAGAAGTTTGATCATGTTATAGTATGTGCTCCAGGTGAGAAGATATTTGAACAGGCTCTATCATCGGTAACACTAGGTGGGAGCATAATGTTATATGCGTTTAGTGCTCCCGAGGTCAAATTTACGTTTAGCTTGCATGATGTGTTCAGCCAGGGAATTACAATTCGTTCCACTTATGGAGCAAGTCCGATGGATCTAATGCAGGCACTTGAACTCCTCCATTACAAAAAAGTTGTGGTCAGTGACCTGATAACTCATAAACTTGCATTGGAAGATGTAAGTTGGGGCTTTAGGTTAGCATCTGATGGCTCTGAATCTCTTAAAGTGATTATAGAGCCAAACAAGTAATTATATATCATAGTATCAGTAAACACACCTAAAGTATTGCGTATAGGGGTTTTCATAAGAGTGTATGGTGATCAGTATATCTAATAACTGACATCAAACTGATTTCTATTTGATTTGTAAATTTGCTAAGACCAATATGACTGGATTTTTGATTGAAACAGTTATTATTTCATTGTCAGGTGTGATGGCTCCTGGCGTCTTGTCTGCTGTGACTATTAATCATGGAATGCGCAACAGTCGGGCTGGTGTCTCTATAGCCATCGGTCACGGTATGGTAGAAGTTCCGCTATTAATACTTATATACTATGGCGTGGGTGCGTTGATGCAGATATCTGGATTTCAGGTGTCAATAGGTGTTTTGGGTGGCGTTTTGATGGGTTGGATGGGTGTGACTATAATTCGCAGCAGTGGAACTGTTATGGCTCAATCAAATTTGGGGGATTCATCTGTTTGGGCTGGTGTGATGCTGTCTGCTGGAAATCCTTATTTTTTGATTTGGTGGGCTACTGTTGGATCATCTCTAGTAATTAGATCAGTGGAATATGGTCTTGTAGGAGCTTTGCTGTTTGGGATATGTCATTGGATGTGTGATTTGGTATGGCTGGGGTTGTTGGCCTTTATTGCACATAGAGCTAGTACAAGTTTTGGAGGTGCTTTTGTGCGTATCATATCGTTGGTAAGCGGCAGTTTCTTATTGATAATAGGGTTCAGATTTTTATATCAAGCGCTAAGGACAATGAGTATGAGTTCGCTATGAATGATTGCAGTCATCATAGTTTGTTTATGGCATTGTGCATGCGATTTAAAGCTGTTTCAAGTACCGATTTGGGGCATGCCAGGTTGAGGCGTATAAAACCATCACCACCTGGTCCAAACATAGCTCCATCACTAAAAGCAACTCTAGCATTTTTCAAGAAGAACGCTTGTGGGTTTGCATCGGGAATGTTGATTTGACTACAATCCAACCACATTAGATATGTAGCTTCTGGGCGGGTAGAACGTATATTTGGCATATGTTTATCTATATACTGTAGTACAAAATCGCGATTTTCTTGCAGATACTCTAATAATTGCTGAAGCCAGATATTGCCATGTTGGAATGCTGATAAAGCAGCAGTATATCCCATGACGTTGACACCTGGAATAATTCCAGCAGATGCCTCACGTACTTGAAGCATTAGATCTGGATTCTGGATAATTGCGTATCCACAACTTAATCCAGCCAGATTAAACGTTTTGCTAGGGGCCATTAGTGTAATACATCTAGCGGCTATTTCATCAGAGATTGAGGCTGTCGGACAATGTATTTTATTATCTAGTATTAGTTCACAGTGAATCTCATCAGAGCAGATGACAAGATCATTGCTTTCAGCTATTGTTGCTAGCTTGGTTAACTGGTCTTTGTTATACATTTTTCCTACTGGATTATGAGGGTTACTTAGAAGGAACAGTTTAGTATTTGTGTCGATGCTTTCATCTAATTTAGCGTAATCTATTTCATATTCTATATATTCGGTAGTGTCATCACGTATTAATGGTGCATGATTGACCGATTTGTTTTGATTTCTGATTGCATCCATGAAAGGAAAGTAAATAGGTGGTTGTACCAATACTTCGTCACCTGGATTGCCAAATGCACGACAGCAAGCATTCAGCGCACTTCCAAGACCTGGGAAAAATATTATTTGCTCAGGATATATTTTCCAGTTATACAATTTCTGGGTACGTACACAAATCGTGTCAAGGAGCTCAGGAAGTGTGTGTGCTGAATATCCAAATACACCATGCTCTACTCGTTTTAGAAGATCGTCTTGCACTTCCTTTGCGACGGTAAAATCCATATCTGCTACCCAGAGGGGTATTACGTCTTTATCGTAGGTCTCCCATTTTCCGCTTCCAGTGCCACGTCTTTCAATTATTTCATCAAAGTTGTACTTCATATTTTGGGTCCTTTTTATGTTTTTGGATCAGTGATTAGAATGTAATGATGACCCATGTTTGGTAGTGCATGGCATCCTGATAGTGTATAACCTATATCAAAGGCGGACGTCAGAGCTGATTCAAGAAACTGACGCCAGAGAGACAAATTTGCTTGTTCAGATTTTGCTCTGTTGTCTATTTTGTTAGGAAGAGGCACGGCCAATGCGCCATATTTTTCATTAGTTGGTATATATACATTGCAATCCTTGTCAGTCTTAGGTTCTGATAATATATATAGGTGTTCATGCGACAGAGTATCTTGGTTCTGCCGAGCTATTGCGCGCAAAACTCTCGGGCTTGTCAGGTTCCAATCTACCTGTAAGCGGTCTGTGGTTAGCCCAATATTAAGGTCATCATCTAGATCACCATATGCGTTCTTGATATATGTTTGTGATATCACACCTAAACTTTCTAAATTGAATATAGCATTTACACGCTGTAGAGGGTCGAAAGTCCACGTAATCTTCTCAGTCATACCCTGCGCTAGCACAGCATCTCTTTGGGCCAATTTTAGTTGTAATCCAATTCCCTTCCTTCGAAAATTTGGCAGTACGGCCAACTGATGACTACAGTGTTTAGCAACTGTTTGACCATAAGAATCTCTTTCGTGGGCTGGGAAACCAAATACAAATCCGACCATGCCATCCAATTCATCTGGTCCATCAGGCAAATATGCAGCCAACAAAATACCCCCATTTTTGGTCAATGTGATGAGTAATGGATTTGGAGCTACGGCTTCACCAGTACCACCCCATACCGACTTACCCAACCACTGAACTTGTTCGCAGGATGTGTGGTCTAATACTGGCCGAATATCAGCAATAAATTTTGACATATTAGTGGCAAATGTTGTTTTGGATAATGTGTTACCACGGAATTGTTTCACCAGTATAGTCGTAAAAGTGGCCGGTATCTTGCAATTTTAGAGAGTTAATAACCTGGAGCATTCCTTTGACAGATTCGTTTGTGTCAATATCGGCATCTGGTCCTCCCATATCTGTTCGAACCCAACCAGGATTAATTGATACAACTGCTATTTTATGGCGTAGAAGGTCATGAGCCATGTGAATAGTGCTCATATTTAACGCGGCCTTACTAGCACTATAGATACTCATACGGGGATTGCGTGGATTGGTTGCTCTGTTCAGTGAACCTAGTCCCGAAGAAATATTCACTATTTTGGGATGTTTTCCTTTCTTCAATAATTCGGCAAATTGCTGTATCACTAGTATAGGTGCAATGGTGTTGACTTCAAGGACCGATTTTATTTTGGAGAGCTCGAATGTTCCAAATTTTTGTTCGCCTTGTGATATTGCAGCGTTGTTGATGAGTAAATCAAGGTGGTTTACTTTGGAACTAACAAGCTTATACGATTCAGATAGAGATTGATCATTGGTTACATCGAGCTTGATTATTGAGATGTGCTGAGTAAATTCTTCTTGTAGTTTTAGTAGTTGACCAGTTCTACTAGAATCTCTATATGCTGCAAATACATGAACATCTTGAATTATTAATTGTCGCACAAACTCCAGTCCTATTCCTCTGTTTGCACCAGTTATTAATGCGTTCATACATTAACCTCTAAGTTATCATTATATTGAAAATTATTGATGATAGTATCATATTAGAATAGCAGATTATATATATAGCAATCGAAAATGTAAGATAATGTATCATAGAAATGTTAACTGTGGATTTGGTGGCCGCACTATAATGATGTCGTATTGAGACAAGGCCTATTACTATGAGAATTGATTGTATCGAAATGCATCACCTAGAGCTGCCCTATGTTAATCCATTTGAGACCAGTTTCGGTCGCGAGACAAAAAGAGAATTTATCGTGCTATCAGTTACTTCTGATGGTGTCACTGGATGGGGAGAATGTGTCGCTGGATCTGGGCCATGGTATTCGTATGAGACTGTAGGCACTGCTTGGAATATTATGGAAAAACATTTGATACCTTTGACGCTCTTTGAAAAGATCGATAAAGTGGAAGATATAGTCAAACGCTTTGATCGTGTTCGGGGTCACCCTATGGCTCGTGCTTGTGTAGAGAATGCTCTATGGGACTTGGTAGGGCGGTCACAAGGATTGTCTTTGGCAGAAATGTTGTCTGCAAAGAGAGACTCAGTATCAGTGGGAGTTAGCGTTGGTATAGAGAAAAATATAGGACTATTGCTTGCAAGAATTGAGCAGCATATAGACGAGGGGTATACTCGTGTCAAATTAAAGATTAAACCAGGTTGGGATGTGGATGTCGTTAAAAACGTGAGAGAGAAATGGCCGGACCTCGCGCTACAAGTGGATGCTAACTCGGCTTATTCTTTAGCTGATATAGATATTTTTCTTAACTTGGATCAATTTGATTTACTACTGATTGAACAGCCACTGCATCATGATGATATTGTTAATCATGCAGAATTACAGAAGCAATTAATTACCCCAGTTTGTCTTGATGAAAGTATACATTCTGTCGAACATGCTAGGTGGGCACTAAGCATTGATGCATGTCGGATTATAAATATCAAGGTGGGACGCGTTGGAGGCATAACAGCTGCATCTCAGATTCATGATTTGTGTGCTGATAGTGGCATACCAGTATGGTGCGGTGGAATGCTAGAATCAAACATTGGTCGTGCTGTTAACGTAGCTCTGGCTGCACTGCCGAACTTTAAACTACCTGGTGATATATCAGCATCAGACCGGTATTATCATCAAGACATAGCGTTACCTAATTTTGTACTTAACAGAGATTCCACATTGGATGTTCCAAGTGATATTGGTGTGGGCGTTGTAGTGGACCAGGACAGACTAGATCATGCTCGTATTTCATCAAAGTTTTTTTCTTAGAAAACTGAGCATGCTTGACCATATTATCTAATTGGACGGCAATCGGCATCTAGCAATTCAAAACTTTACTTGATGGCTGAAATAGTGACTAAAACATATGTGTAAAAATAGTTATGTTGTAAACAGAGTGGCAGTGGTGGGTTCTGGAACTATGGGTGCTGGCATTGCTGCTCTTCTAGCAGGCGCAGGATTCCCTGTGCTTTTACTTGACGTCATCCCTAGTAGGCTTACTGATAAAGAACGAGCACTTGGCCTAGATCTTCAAGATTCGGTTGTGCGCAATCGACTTGTAAGAGACAACCTCCTAAAGAGTCATAATGTCTTTTATTCTAAACAAGATGTTGACCTAATTACTATTGGTAATCTGGAAGATGATTTCGAAAAACTGGCGTCCGTGGACTGGGTAGTCGAAGCAATAGTCGAGAATATTGGGGTAAAAAGACAGTTTTTTGATGCTCTTGATAAAATTAGACCTGTTAAGCAAATTGTCTCTACTAACACTTCTGGACTGTCAATTCACGAACTTGCTCGTGATAGATCTAATGAATTCAAAAGTAACTTTCTAGGCGTTCATTTTTTCAATCCTCCCCGACATATGAAATTATTGGAGATCATCCCTACTCTTGAGACCAATGTAGAATTAGTTGACTTTTTTAGCGGCTATGTTAGTAAACGTATTGGAAAAAATGTAGTGTTGTGCAAAGATACACCTAATTTTATTGCCAATCGCATAGGATTAGCTAACAATTTTCGGCGCATTAGTTACGCCATTGATAATGGGTATACTGTTGAAGAGGTCGATGCAATAGGTGGAGCTTTAATGGGGTATCCTAATACGGCTGTATTTCGTTTGATGGATTTAGTTGGTATAGATGTAACCCACATGATTGGTTCCAATATGCACAATATTTTACCAATGGATGCTGCAGGGATAAAGAAGGATAGTTCTCTTGAAAAAGTTTTGAGTGGATTGATTGAGAACGATTGGATTGGCAAAAAAGTTAATATCGGTTTTTACAAGCAAGTATTGAGTGATGGTCATATCAAGCAATTCTGGCCGCTGGATTTTGAAAAAATGACTCACAATAGTCCATCGGCAGTGCATTTTGAATCGCTGGACAAAATTAGAGAAATCCGCGATTTAGGTCAAAGGTTGCGTGACTGGCTAACTTTCAATGATCGTGCTAGTGATTATGTGTGGCATACTTTAGCCTTCCTATTTAGCTATGTGAGCACTACAGTATCAGAAATATCTAATGACCTGATTTCTATTGATAATGCAATGCGATGGGGATATATGATGGACGCTGGCCCATTTGAGGTTTGGGATATGCTAGGTACTGTAGATACTGTCAATCGTATGAAAAATGATGGTTACACTGTTGCACCTTGGATTACAGAAATGATTGCGTCCGGTAAAACTTCATTTTATCGTGAAGATCAATATAACAAACAGCAGTATGATTGGCATTCTGGTGAATATGTGTCATTGCTCTCAAATGATACATCGGGTAATTTTAGTATTATTAGTGAGCAACCTAGGAAATTAGAATCAAATGATGATGCCACTTTGTTGGACATAGGAGATGGTGTCCTTCAATTAGAATTTCATAGTAAGGCAAATACCATTGGGATAGATACACTGGAAATGATACAGTCTTCTTTGAGTTACATAACGAATAGTGACAAAGTTCTGGGATTGATAATAGGCAATCAGGGCAAAATGTTTAGTGCTGGAGCCAATGTAGATATATTGGTTCAAATGGCTGATAGTGATAAAACAAATGTTTCAGTAAACCAGTTTATATGTCAATTTCAAAACACTATGCAACAAATCAGATATAGTACAAAACCTGTAGTTGCAGCTCCTTTTGGTCTTACTCTTGGTGGTGCAGCTGAATTAGTTCTTGCTTCTAGTCGTGTTGTGGCATATGTTGAACTTAGTATGGGCTTAGTAGAAGTAGGGATTGGTCTTGTTCCTGCTGGCGGTGGATGCAAGGAGATCTTACGTCGATTAGTGAACCCTCTTATGCGCATACCTAGTGCGGATTCGATACCTTTTGTGAGAAACGTGTTTGCGATGATACTGACATCACAAGTTAGTAAGAGTGCGTTTGATGCTAAAGAGGTTGGATTGATGAATTTGAGCGATCGTATTGTTTTAGATAAGGAAAGATTGCTTAGTGAAGCAAAATCAGAGGTTGTACACATGTCACATAGCAATTATTATCCGCCAAGACCTGAAAAGATTTATGTGGGTGGCCAAAATATGTTGGCATTGCTTAGGTCCGATTTATTTCAAATGTATGAGGCAAATAATATAACTGACCATGACTTATCGGTAGGGAAAAAACTAGGATGGATTTTGTCTGGCGGTGACATCACGGCACCACAGTTTGTTGACGAACAGTATATTTTGGATCTCGAGAGAACTGTTTTTTTAGAGTTAATTTGTCTAGAAAATACTTTAGATAGGATTGCTTACACTCTAAAGACGGGTAAAAGGTTACGAAACTGATGGTTAAGGCCAATAGCCATGTGCTCTATATAGTACTTTTAAGGATGGAGCAAAAGTAATGCGACAAGCTGTTATTGTATCTGGTGCTCGGACAGCTGTAGGTAAAGCTATAAAGGGTTCGCTAAGGAATTATAGGTCGGATGAAATGGGTGCCACAGTGGTAAGGGAGCTTTTTCGACAAACAGAAGGTAAAGTGGTTCCAAAAGATGTTGATGATGTGATTATCGGTTGTGCTATGCCAGAAGCTTGCCAGGGCATGAATATAGCACGAATAATTTCACTAAGAGCTGGTTTGCCAGTTGAAGTTCCAGCACAAACAATCAATCGATTTTGTGCAAGTGGTTTGCAGACAATTGCTACTGCATCAGAAATGATTGTTACTGGTAGTGCGGATATTGTGGTTGCTGGTGGTGTTGAGACAATGAGTATGGTTCCTATGACTGGTTATCGCTATAGCCCAAATCCTCATATGTCTGTAAATTATCCAGAGTTTTACATGAGTATGGGCTTAACTGCAGAAAGAGTTGCTAAAATCTATGGAATCTCTCGGGAAGACCAAGATGAATTTGCTTTGCGCAGCCATTGGCTCGCGGCAGATGCTTTTCGAGAAGGGAAATTTAGTGAAGAGATTGTACCCTTGACCGTGAAGGAGTCAATACCTGGTACAGATGGTGATCAGATAGTTGAGGAATTTATGTTTATGGAAGATGAACATTTAAGACCAGATTCTACTATTGATCAATTGTCTATGTTGAAGCCGGTATTCAAGGAGGGTGGGACTGTAACTGCAGGTAATGCTTCTCCTTTGTCCGATGGTGCTGCAGCTGTTATAGTGATGGAACGTAAATTGGCTGAGAAAAAAGGACTTGTACCTATTGTTCGTTTTCTTGGTTTTGCAGTCGCTGGTGTTGCTCCAGAGATTATGGGCATTGGTCCGGTGAAAGCCGTACCCAAGGTTCTGGAGCGCCTTAGTATGTCCGTTGATGACATAGATATTATTGAGTTGAATGAGGCTTTTGCGGCTCAGGCGATAGCTGTTATTAGGGAGCTTGAGTTGCCATTAGAAAAGGTGAATGTCAATGGGGGAGCAATTGCATTAGGACACCCACTAGGTTGTACGGGTGCAAAGCTGACAGTACAGCTTTTGTATGAGTTGCGAAGGCGTCAAGACAAATACGGACTGGTAACCATGTGTGTTGGAGGTGGACAGGGGGCTGCTAGTGTATTTGAGAGACTAAATTAAGTTCAATATAATATTTGACATGAAGAGACCTAAAGCATCCAATTATGATGGATGTTTTTTTTGTATTCGGCATAGAACCTGCAACTAAGCCAGAATCATAGGAGTTTGCACTATCGTTTTATAAATTGTTCTGAAACTAATGTTATCTTTATGCTAAATACAGATATAGTATATCTCGACGGGTCTCGTGGCGAAAATAGAGAGCGGATACCTGATTGTTTTCAGTCTATGTCACCTCCCAAAAAGGTGGGTAGGAATCGAGAAAAAGACCAGTTGTTGCTGCAAATTCATTTTCAGAATGGAGATGTAGGAAAGGAAGAATACTCCAGGTGCATCAAACTTGCTTCTCAATACTATTATGGCACTTCGGGTTCCATCACTGCAGCTTCTCGTGCATCTATAAATGCTGTCAATAAACGATTGCTTGAGAAAAATAGGACGGGTGGATTCTCACCGCCAGTGCAGGCTGGCATAACATGTGCAATATTACGTGGGGATGACCTTTATGTGACACAGGCTGGTCCTGGGGGTGTTGTCGTTTTTAGAGAAAGCAATTTTGAACAGTTTCCTGACAATAATGTTTCCGCAAGAGCAGTAGGTATGTCGGATCAGACTATTGCTCATTACTTTCATACAGTAATTTCAAAAGGTGATTTGCTATGGATGAATGGTGACAGCTCCAGTGATTGGGATTTCACTTCTTTTCTGCGGAAAAAAGGAGACCTAAATCATTATCTTTTTAACTTAAGGATTTTGACAAGCAACGATATCCCAAGTATGGTATGTCGTTTTTGCGATTCAGGAGAACAAGGTCAGCTGAATGCTGTTCTAAGTGCAATCGAGCACGTTGATTCAGTTAGTAGTAAGGATGTAGTTGATTATTATGATTCGGGTATGGATACTAGGACAGATATTACCAAACCATCAAGCTGGGCGTCTGACATTTTGTCCTCGATAGACGATGATGCTGGGGATACTATTGCTCATAATAACGGATCATCAACTAGCAAGTCTGATGACTTGTTAGAGTCATACGCAGTCAGTGATGCGGAGACAGATGTGGTAAATGGTATTGAATCAGAAAATATGCTTGATGAATCTAATGCATCAAGTTGGGCATCTGACATTTTGTCCTCGATAGACGAACATGAAACAGGTGGTCAAAATTACCACGACAAATTTTTGTCGGAGTCATTTGAACAGCCCCAATCAGCAATAGAGTACTCGGATCATTTGTCAAATACTGAAGGTGATACGCATACTATAGATTCTGAATTAGACGTTGAAAATCCCGACATTAATCGTGACATACAACAGGAAAACAATATATCAGATAATGTATACGTGCAGTCAGGGGATAATGGAAACTATTCGGCAGAACTAGTGACTACATCTGATACTGAACTTTTAGATTATTCAGAAGATTCGAACGGATCAGTGTTCGTAGATTATGATGAAGATGCGAATCAGAGACAGAGCCACCAAACCAACAATGATTTTGTTGACACATTAGATGTTGGCAGCCAATCTGATTGGGAGTCCCCAAGAAAACGTCACATAGATTTTTCTCTATCTGTTTTACAAACACGTCTAGAAGCAAACTTGAAGTATATTATTCGATCGTGGAGTGTCAAGACACATAAAATGGTGTCTAGGATATTGCCAGATTATGACCATGATGTGCAAGTTCCCGGTTCTGCTCTGTTGTGGGGCGCAGCTGGAGTACCTGTTCTAGTAGTGGTGCTTACCATTGCTGTTTATGTTCAGTTTGGGCGTGCTAGACAATTTAACTATTATGTTGATCAAGCTCGTATGGAGGCCACTTTAGGTAGAAATTCCAAGGATGCTATTCAAGCAGCACCGCATTGGCGTCAAGTGTTGTTATGGAGTAGCTTGGCCCATGAAATCCGTAGTAATCATCCAGATGTGGAATTGCTAGAGACAGCAGCTATCGGATTTCTGGATGTAATTGATCGCGTGGAGCGTGTAGATGTGGAGCTGATCAGTTTAGATGGGCTTCAACCTAATGCCAACATATCTAAAATTCTTGCTCGTGGCAGTAGTGTGTACCTATTGGATTTGAAGAATCAATCTGTTAATAGAGCAGTTCTTACGACTAGCGGACAATATCAATTAGACCCTGTGTTTGAATGTAGAAACGGTGCAATAGGAGGTCAGTCTATTGAAACCCTAGTTGATATAGCGTGGTTGGATACTCCAAATGTGGTAGGGCAGGACACATTAATTGCATTGGATCCAGATGGTAGACTGTTATATTGCACTTCTGATGGGACTATGGCGGTTACATTACTCACTCCGCCTTATGATGGGTGGAACAATCCAGTTGCATTGGAAGCCTTTCAAGGCCGCATATATGTGATGGAGCCAGACGCAAATGAAGTGTGGGTCTATACTCGAGATGACAAATTTTTCGTACAAGCTCCTGAACGCTATTTCAGCGAATCAGCTATAGATCTTAGTGATGCTATAGACATTTCAATAGTACAAGGTTCGATATATATTCTGCATGAAGACGGACATATGACCGAATGTATACGTAAATCACAGGATTTGCCGCCTGAGTGCAATCTTGAAATGACTTACATAGATGGTAGGTTAGGTAGAGTGAATGACACAAGTTTTGAAAATGTGTCGTTTCCTGTATCTATGGCTGCGTATCCTCCTCCATATTCATCGCTTTACTTGACTGACTCTAAGTCCCCGGGTGTCTTTCAATTTAGTCTAAGATTAGCTTATCAACGAGAATTTCGAGCGGTCAGTTCTAATGGAGAAGTGGAAGCAATAGGATTTGCTGTAGGCCCTGGAAGGGATCTGTTCTTTGCTAGTAAAGACAGCTTGTATGTTGGTAAACGACCTTAAAAGTACATGAGTGTATGGCCTGGCAAGTATATTATTGGTGTAACTGGTAATATATGTGTTGGGAAGAGTGAAGTCTGTAAAATACTCGCAGATATTGGTGCGCAAGTTGTAGATGCTGATCTAGTTGCACATGATGTAATGAAATCAACCAGTATAGTGTTTCAAGATATAGTTGCGGCATTTGGTGCAAACATTCTAGATAATAGTGGTGAAATAGATAGGAAAGCTTTAGGTAAGATAGTATTTTCCGATAAAGCGGCTCTCAAAAAACTAGAGTTACTCGTACATCCAATAATACGGGCTCAAATAGAGGATGCGATATCAAACTACAAAGAAGGTGTTATAGTTGTCGAAGCAATTAAGTTGTTAGAAACTGGCCTCTCGGATCAATGTGATAGCGTATGGGTTGTCAATGCATCCTATAACAAGAGACTAGCAAGACTTACAGAGCGTGATAATATAAACATTGAAGAGGCGCAAAAAAGGCTTCATATGCAGAGTTCTCAGGAATTGAAGCTTCAACGGGCGGACGTCATTATTGAAAATGAAAGTTCGCTAGACGTGACATATGCACAGATTTGGCGTGAATGGGGTAAAATAGTATTGCCCAAATAACTGGAGGGAAAATAGCAATGTCCAATGTAGTTGATTTAGCTAAAAGACATCCCAGATTTACTGCTTGGTTGGTTCTGGGAGTTGGTATGGTGGCCATAATAAGTTATGAGGCACGTGATGTGGGTTTGTTGTGGGGACAATGGGCAGCATTGATTGTGGCGACTATTGCGGTGGCAGGGTTATGTGTTTGGATCATTAGCTGGGAAGATGATGAATCAGAGGAGGTTTCTGTTTCAGAATAAGTTCTTGGTGTTAGTGTTGTATATTCTGTTTTCTCATCTGTAGTAGACTGTTGTATCTACTTTCCGATATTGTTCCTTTAATTAGTGCACTTATAACAGCACAACTGGGCTCATGGGTGTGTGTGCAATTACTAAAGGCACATTCAGATACTAGTGGAGCTATCTCTATAAAATAAGCATCCAACTCTTCAGGTTCAATATCAAAAAAATCAAGAGCGCGTAACCCTGGTGTGTCTGCTACCCATCCCTCATCATCGATAGGTATTAACTGTGGGTAGACTGTAGTATGTTTACCCTTACTATTACTTTGGCTTATTTCATTCACGCGTAACCCTAAATCAGGATTAATGGTGTTTAGTAGTGTAGACTTGCCAACCCCTGATGGGCCTGCTAATACTGACACTTTACCTGGCAATAATCTTTTTAGATCTTTTACACCTTGTTTGGTTAATGTCGATGTGTACAAAATCTTATACCCTATGTCATGATATAGTCCGAAGACCGAGACAGCGTTTTGTAGTCCAATAAGGTCTATTTTATTTGCGCAAATAATGGCAGGGATGTCATTAGCGGCAGCAATTACAAGAAATCGATCCAACATCTTAAAGTTAGGAGTAGGATCCTGGCAAGAAAAGACAAAAATAGCTTGATCAACATTTGCTATTAAGACTTGCTGTATTGCATGGTCTTTGTACTCAGGTTTGTTTTCAGAACTACTGCTGGGAAGTCTGCGTGCCAGCACACTATTACGTTCGCATACCTCTTGGATTATTCCAGTTCCATCCTCAAGCACATCTATGATTACTTTATCACCAATAGTGGCCAGGTCAGTATCTAGCCGCTTGTGGTTCAATTGGCCACGTATACGACATTCAATGCTTCCTGCTTCGCAGTGTACCGTGAAGAATCCACTTTGGGATTTAATGATAAGTCCAGTACAGATTTTGTTCACTATGGTTGTGGAGTAGCTGATATGTCAAGGTCAAGAGTTGGAGTTGGTGTCGGGGTTAAATTTTCTATTCCTCCTAGTGGTATAACAAGTTCTTGTCCAGGTGAAAGTACATTTGGGTTGTCCAGTTCGTTAGCAATCATTATGTCGGCTAGTGGGACGTTGTATAAATCTGAGAGTCCACCGAGTGAGTCACCAGATACCACTATGTGCAATACAGGCATTGGCACGGGTGTTGGGCTTGGTGTAGCAGTCAAACCAATTTCTACCTCCCAAGGATAGAGCTCTCTAATTTCGTCGTGAAAATATACTTCGACTAGTCTTCGAAATATGGGGGCCGCCCATTCAGAACCTTCACCTTTGTTTTCTAAAATTATCACAGCAGCAAAATCGGGAAGATCTGGTCTTCGAGCATCGGTGAATCCGGCGAACCATGCATGTGGATTGCGTGGGCGGTCTTCCGCCGTGCCAGTTTTGCCGTAAATAGGAATATCTATTGATCTAAAACGATAATTAGCGGTGCCAGATGGATCATTTACTACTTCCCACAATCCTTGACGTACTGCATTTAACGTGTTGTCTGAAACTGGTATTCTTGATACTATCTCAGGTTGAAACTGGAAAATTGGACTTTCATCAGGTGCAGCTATCGATCGAATAAGTTGAGGACGGTAAATAGTTCCGCCATTTCCTAGCCCTGCATATAGTTGAGCCATTTGCAGTGGAGTCACCTGCATATCGCCTTGGCCAATAGCCATATGCACTGTATTTGCTGGAGTCCACAATATTCCTGCGGATTCAGCCCAACTTTCACTAGGGATTATCCCTCCAACTTCTTCGTTGATAGATTGTTGAAGACCTACAATACCTGTTGGTATTCCCAAACCAAAGTTACGTGACATGTCAGGCAAGAAATAGTCTGCCCAATTATGAAGAGATAGACCTATTTGATAAAACCAAGGGTTACATGAGCGGCGCAACGCACCAATAATATTTAGGTTACCTGATGGAGCGTAACCTTTCTGACTTGTCCAATCGTATTTGGTGTATGCTGTCCCGAGACCATTCCAAGAGTGTCCACAATAATATATTTGTTCTGCATTGAAAAGTCCTGACTCTAGTGCACTAGCCATTGTTACTACTTTGAAAGTTGATCCTGGTGCGTATTGACCCTGGGTTACCCGATTGATTAATGGACGATATGGGTTTGAGATAGTTTCTTCAAGTTGAACGATGTTGTAATTTGCAGGATCAAAAAGGTTAGGGTCAAATGATGGTGAGGAAGCCATTGCTAGAACCTCTCCTGTTTCCAGACTGAGTACGACAGCAGCACCTACTAGATCTTGCAAGGCGGTTTGTACTTCGCGTTGGAAAGTTCTGTCTAATGTTGTATAGATAGCTTGCGCAGGTGCTGATTTTGATTCGGCCAATGTAGCTACCCATTGTCCTGCAGGACTGGCTACATGTAGCGCACCGCCTCGTTTACCAGCAAGATATTCCTCTCCCCAAGCTTCTAATCCCTGTACACCAACGAATTCATCCCCACGATAGCCCATTGATTTGTAATGTTTAGATTGCTCCTCAGGAATCAATGCCGTATATCCGATGGCATGTGGTGCTCCAAGTTTTCCTCCCACATAATATCTTGTTTTATATGGTTTCATAATTAGACCAGGATATGAGCTGAGTCTATCGTAGATTGCCTTTATTTCACTAGCGGATGCTTCTCCTAAAGGCACATACCAATCTGGTTTGGAGGACGCATAGAGACTTTTTATTGCCTCGGGATGACGACTAATTAATGGTGATAAGTCTTCAAGCAGTTGGTCTTCTTGCGTACTGTCAATTTCGCCTGGAATTACGCCAATAGACACAGCGTTTGTATGAGCGGCGAAAGCCAAACCATTTCTATCATATATGTTTGCTCTAGATGGAATAACGTAATCCATATATAAATTGTTTCCGTTAGCAAGTTCTGGCAATATAAGGCTTTGATCCCAATTAATTAACCATTTACCATTATGGAGAATCAGAGGGATTGTTATTTCTCGCTGGATTTTACCTACTAGTGAGCTGTGTAATGCTAAATCAAGGTTCACCGTAGCCTCAGAGTTGTTTTGCTGTGATGAAAGGATACTTGTCTGGATGCGTACTAAGGATGCAGATTCATTCACACCCTGATAGGTTGCAACGAAATCTTCAATGCTTATAGCATCTTTAGATGCTGGCGATAATAGATTGTACATTGCAGCAAAGTTTCCAGCTTCCCATGCTGATGAATAATTGTCTATAGTGGTTTCTACGTTTGGAGGACGACTGGTAGCAAGTGCCGGTGGAGGTAGTGTGGATTTTGGTTGCTCATCGGATGTTTCTACATTAACAGTTTCTGTGCAAGAAACAAGTAATAATAAAGTGGCGAGAAGTATTTTCATAATCGATCAACTTTGCAAGATTGATTCATAGATGGGGCAATCATAACCTAAGTGCTCTTGACACTTTTCTGCAATGTTTTTGTCGACACTTATGTTGTTTTTGTATAGTGCTCTGCTCATGTGGCAGAGAGGTAATCCTATGACATTTGCTAAGCATCCGCCAAGTGGTGTAGCGGGCCGAAACTCGACGTTTTGAATCGCATATGCACCAGCTTTATCAAGTGATTCTCCGGTAGATACATATTCTTCAATTTCCTCTTCCGTCATACTCCTCATTTTGACATTTGTTTCACATAATTCCTGTGCTGTAGAGCCAGTATTGCCAAAGTAAATTGCGATTGCTGTCACAACTTGATGTGTTTTGCCCTGTAGTTGCATGAGCATGCTACGAGCTTTGGTGTTGGTGTCTGGTTTTCCAACTACATTGTCGTCTTGAACTACTATTGTGTCTGCTCCAATCACTATAGCATCATTAAGATAGCTGTGGGCGACTTTTAGTGTTTTAGATATTGCAAGACGTTTAGCAAAAGAGTGAGGGGATTCAACATTGTTTTTTCGTTCGTCAATGTGGGCGGGTTCGACTTGAAACTGATGGTCAAAAAGTTTCAGTAAATCGAAGCGACGAGGAGATTGAGATGCAAGTACCAGTTGTGTGTTTTTGTCTAATTCGAGCATGTTATGGATTGTAGCACAGCCATGTATAATTTCTTGTTCACTAGTAGCGCTGAGGTGGTAGAATCTTGTTGTGCATATTCATCTGTTGACTTTGTTTCCGGAAGTGTGTATTCCTTATCTTGATACGAGCATAGTGGGTCGTGCTCAGAAATCCGGAAATTTAACAATTAGTTTACACGATATTCGAGATTATGCAGCTAATCCTCATAATGTTACCGATGATACGCCTTATGGCGGTGGTGGCGGAATGATTATAAAACCCGAGCCCGTATTCGCTGCAGTAGAATCGATAGGTGGTTGGGCAGATGAAACAAGTGAGACAATATTACTGACTCCACAGGGAAGGTTGTTTTCACAGGACACAGCGCATGAATTGGTGAAATTGGATCAAATTATCCTAATTGCTGGGAGATACGAAGGTTTTGATGAGAGAATTAGAAAATATCTAGCAACAGATGAGATATCTGTTGGAGATTATGTAGTAACGGGTGGTGAATTACCGGCTCTAATCATTGTAGATGCTGTAGCGCGTTTGATACCAGGTGTTTTAGGTGCAGTTGGTGCTGCTGCACAGGACTCTCACGGTGCAAGTGGTATGTTGGAGCACCCGCATTATACTAGGCCAGTTAATTTTCGTGGGTGGGATGTACCCGATGTGTTGTTGTCTGGAAACCATGAGAAAATTGCTAACTGGCGTATCAAGCAATCCTTGCGGAGGACTTGGCAACGCAGGCCGGAACTATTACTTGATACTCAATTGTCTGAGTATGAAAAGGAGTTTATAGCAGAATTGGCTGAAGAGTCAGTGGTCAAATGAAAGTAATAACTCTTGATCTACGTTTTCGCAATGTGACCCAAGCATTGGCTTCATTTTTAGTGTTTGCACCCAGTGGACCCGTGTTGATTGAAACTGGGCCTATTTCAACAGTTGCTCGTTTGGAGGAAGCGCTATCTGAGAATGGATTGTCAGTCGAAGACATCAAGCACGTTCTGGTTACACATCTTCATCTTGATCACTCAGGTGCGGCTGGTTGGTTCTCTGATAAAGGCGCGACGATTTATATACATTGGAGAGCAGCTAAACATCTAGTTGATCCTTCTAGACTTTTGGCTAGCGCTGCAAGGATTTATGGTAATGAAATGCATGAGATGTGGGGAAGAACGATACCTGTTCGTAAAGAGAGGATCTACGAATTGAGGGATGGTGAAGATTTACTGGTAAATGATATGGTCGTGTCAGCTGTTGAAACAAGAGGTCACGCAAATCATCATCATGTGTTGCGTATAGGCGACATCGCGTTCATGGGTGATGCGGCAGGGATCCGTATGCCAGGCTCGGATTTTGTCACTCTACCAGCGCCGCCACCTGAGTTTGACTTAGAAAGTTGGCAAGTCAGTTTGGCAAAAATAAGGGAACTTAATCTTAAAAGAATGTTTTGTACTCACTTTGGAGTAGTAGATGACGTTGATTTACATATAGACAAACTAGTATCCGAATTGAATATAGTCGTAGGATATGTAAAGAATTTAGTTATTCAGGGATTAAATAGGGAAGCCATTATCGCGGATTATGTGAATTGGTATAGAGATCGGGCTTATTCTTCTGGTTTATCGAGTGAAGACTTAGCTAAATATGAAACTGCAAACCCATTTTTTATGTCTGTGGATGGTATTATTCGGTACATGAATAAGATGATGTCACAGGAAAATTGAGAAATATGACAAGTATAAGTCGTGATGAAGCTTGGGATATAGTTTGTAAGCATGTTCAAGGTGAGGGTTTAAGAAGACATATGCTGGCTGTAGAGGCTTCTATGAGATACTACGCATCAGTATTTGGTGAAGATTTAGATGAATGGGGTATACCGGGACTACTCCATGATTTCGATTGGGAGATTCATCCATCACTTGAAACTCATCCCTCACGTGGGGCATCAATATTGCTTGATTGTGGAGTGCCTAAAGATATGGTCCGAACTATACTTAGTCATGCACCTCACACCGGAGTGAGACGGGAATCGTTGCGGGATAGAGCGCTTTATGCCTGTGATGAATTGACAGGCTTGATTACAGCTGTAACATTAGTAAGACCTAGTAAGTCAATATCTGATTTGAAAGTGAAATCTGTGCGTAAGAAATGGAAAAATACGGCATTTGCATCTGGGGTCAATCGTGTAGAGATTGAAAGTGGTGCCGCGGATTTGGGTGTTGAGTTATGGACGCATATAGGGAACGTGATTGAGGCAATGCGTAGTGTAGCTTCTGAATTGGGATTAGAAGGAACTGAGAAAATCTAATGTTATTAATTATTCAAATCCTTTGGTAATCTAGGAATTATGAATACATCAAAAGTCTCTGGATATAGAAATACTAAAGTATGTCCTGTGTGTGAGGCAAGCTTAGGGTCTGCAGCGACTAAATGTTTGGTTTGCGGCGCCGAGTTGCCAGAAGAATCGATAACAGATGACAGTAGTATGTTAGATTCAACTTCTACAACGCCATCGAAATATGAACAAGGAACGACGCAGCCGGAGAGATCAAGCATTAGGATTCCTGTACCTGTTGCAGTAGCAGCGGTGACTTTAATGGTTTTGGGTGGTTTGGCACTTTTGTTGGTGTCGGCCGGGAATAATCCATTTATTGAACCTACAGCGACAATTACACCATCAGCGACACCGGTGCCTACATTCACTCCAGCACCAACTCAAAAACCGACTAATCTTCCTACAAGCACTTCATTACCTCCAGTTGTACACAATGTGGTTGAAGGAGATACATGCATACTTATTGCAGTTACATATGACGTTTCTGTTCAGAGTGTACTTCAGTTAAATGGTTTTACTCAAGCTTGTCCATTATTAGTGGGACAAGAAGTAATGGTTCCGGTGCCTACGTCTACACCTGCACCTACTATCACAGCAACTATGATGCCCCTAGCGCTAACACAAGCAGCGCGGCCGATACATACGGTATCTGCGGGAGAAAGTCTTTCTAGTATTGCGGCATATTATGGGGTCAGCTTTAAAGCTATGGCTGAAGTAAATGGGAAACTACCTCCTGATTATGCTATTTCAATTGGAGAAAATCTTACGGTGCCTGTAGATATGCCTCTTCCAACATCTGGACCTACTCCTACAGAAACGTCTCTTCCTCCGTATCCAGCTCCTAATTTACTTAATCCTGCTGATGGTCAAGCGATATCATATATTGAGCAGACAGTTAGCCTACAGTGGACATCCATTGTAAATCTGAGAGAGGATGAAGTTTACCTTGTGACAGTTCAGGATGTTACTTCTAATAGACCTAAACGTATAGAAGATTCAACCGTCAGTACTAGATATATTATTAATGTAGATATGAAACCGGCAGAGGCAGCGCCACATGTTTATAAGTGGTCTGTTGTAACTGCTAGACAAACTGGTGTTAGTAGTGATGGAAGGCCTTTATATCAACCAGCGGGAGCAGCTTCAGAGGAGAGGACTTTTACTTGGACTGGGATTGGTGCTCTACCAACAGACTCCTTGAGTGGAGAATCTAACAGATAGTGCAAAATAACAATAATCCAATTATTGGAATAGTAGGTGGCTTGGGACCGCAAGCAGGTGTTGATCTTACTAGCAAGATCATTGACCAGACCTTATCCAAGTCCGATCAAGATCACATATCTGTGATTTTAATATCTATGCCTTCGATTGTCGTTGACCGCACAGACTTCCTGTTGGGAAATGTAGAAGAAAATCCTGGTATTGCTATGGCAAAAATTGTAGAGACGTTAGAAAAATGCGGTGCCGATGTAGTGGGCATACCGTGTAATACGGCTCATGCACCTGCTATTTTTGATGTGATAAAGAATGATATTGCGGATCGCCATAGCGCAGTGAATTTACTAGATATGGTTGCTGAGACAGTAAATTTTGTATGTCAGCAATATCCTAACATGAAAAGAGTTGGTGTTTTAAGTACCACTGGCGCTATCAGAGCACAAATTTATTCTAGTGCTTTTGATATTAAAGGGATTCAGACTATTTTGCCATCTAATAACTTACAGAAAGAGGTTGTGCATCCAGCAATCGTTGATGAGGAATATGGTATTAAATCTTGTTCTAGCCCGGTGTCGTCACGAGCACAGAACGATTTGTACGAGGCAGCAGGCAAATTAGTTTTTGATGGAGCAGAGGTGATTTTAGCAGGATGTACTGAGATACCTTTGGCCTTAGTTGATTCGCATATAAATGGCGTACCTATAATTGACCCTACTCTCATACTGGCACGTGCTCTCATCCATGCTGTTGCTCCTGACAAATTGATACTGAACAAGGAAAATTAGTAGATATGGAAAAGACTACATATCAACAACCAAATTCCAGGTACTGTTTTGTTTGTGGAGTACAAAACTCTTTCGGCTTACAGCTTAAGTTTTATGACAATGGTATTGACAAGGTTTGGACAGAATATGTCATCCCAGAACATTTTCAAGGTTATCCAGGAGTAGCACATGGTGGTGTGATAGCTGCTATGCTAGATGAAGTTTGTAGTCGTACTGCAATGATTGCTGATAGTGAACATTTCATGATGACGGCAAAGTTGGACATAAAATATAGGTGTCCTGTTCCAGTAGGACATCCTCTAAATATTACAGGGAGGCTAACAAAAGCTCGCGACAAAATATTGCAGGCCGAGGGACACATTTACCTTAACGAAGACACCATCGCAGCACAGGCATCAGTGACCCTAGTAGATATACCCGAATCAACATTAGATGAATCCAAATTAGAAGAGTTAGGATGGGAAGTGATTAGTGATTGAGATTGAGGCTAAATTTAGTGTTCCAAACAATGCATTGTTTGCTAAATATGCGCAATGCAATCGAATTGGCGAATTCTATTTAGGTCAAGTAAACACGAATCATGTTGTTGACAAATATCTTGATACTGTAGATGACGACATATGGAATGCGGGTTACAAAATGCGAGTTCGTTATGGTACAGAACATAGTTGTATTACTATCAAGTCTGCTATTTCGACTCATGATCGTTTTTCTGTCAGAAGAGAGATTGAATTCCAATTGTACAGTGAGCCTGATGATATTTTACAGTGGACCAACAAAGAGGCTATTAATCTGGTGATTCCTATAGTAGCGGGCAAGCCTCTAAACGTAAAAGTTGAATTGAAACAAGTTAGAAGTGTACGTGATTTGTTTTATGATGAATCTTATATTGGTATTTTAAGCCTTGATGATGTGGTTGTGTGTTACGGTGGTCAAGAGTTGGATGAGTTTTTTGTACTTGAAATAGAGGTATGTAATAATGATCAACTGTTTGCACTCGATTCCATCAGTAAACAACTGGTTTCGGATGGTTTGTTTATTCAGGATGTTGCCAAAGTTGAGAGGGCGGTCGAGGTAGTTGAAAAGTTCATAAAAGGAACAAGCAATAATGTGGCGTGATTATCATCTAGTGGATTCGGTCGAGAATGCACTAGAGCTATTAAAGAAGAATGGTGCAAGTGCACGAATAATAGCAGGTGGAACCGATATGATTATAGAGTTGGATCGTAAAATGCGTCCAGATGTTGACACTCTTATTGATATCACTCGTGTACCTGGGCTAGATGAAATATCGCGCGATTCATCAGGCATTATACGTCTGGGTCCCCTGGTTACACATAATCAGTGTGCTGCCTCTGATATCTTACGTTATCATGCTTTGCCATTAGCACAAGCTTGCTGGGAGGTAGGAGCACCACAAATTAGAAATCGATCTACTATTGCAGGGAATTTGATTACAGCCTCGCCTGCAAATGACACAATAACTCCGTTGGTCGCGCTAAATGGGGTGGTTACTTTGTCGTCTGCTACTGGACAGCGCAAGGTTAATTTATCAGACTTTTACCTAGGGGCTCGTAAGACTGTAATGCGTTTTGATGAAATTATGACCGCGATAGAATTCCCCAGTTTGCTGAAGAATGAAATTGGCATTTTTCAAAAGCTAGGTTTGCGTAGAGCTCAGGCCATTGCAGTGGTAAATATTTGTGCAATTTTGCAGTTAGATAAGACAAATAATATAGTATGTAGAGAATCAAGGATTGCGTTGGGATCAATAGCTCCAACTATCATTAGGATGGAGAATGCAGAAAAGGTCTTGAGAGGACATGAACTGAATGCGGATACCATTGAGCAGGCTGCAATACTCACTTCGAAAGATGTGACGCCCATCGATGATCTAAGGAGTTCTGCAGATTACAGAAGGAATATGGTTAAAGTTCTGACTCGTCGTGCTCTTACTTGTATATTGAATAATGATGTAATAGGTAGTTTTCCGGATGAACCCGTACTTCTTGGAGGGGGTATTGAAATAGTTCAAAAGTCATTCTCTCCTAGATCTTGGCTCACAAATGACATAAATTTGGATCGTCCAATAATTACAAGAGTTAATGGCAAAAAACATGAAGTAATTGGTGCTAGCAATAAAACACTTATGAATATGTTGAGGGATGATCTTGGATTGATCGGCACCAAAGAGGGTTGTAGTGAGGGTGAATGTGGTGCATGTACGGTCCATTTGGACGGTGCGGCAGTCATGTCGTGCTTGGTGCCAGCACCGCGTGCGCACGGAGCAGATATAGTCACCATTGAAGGTATCGCGAATGAGGATGGCTTGCATCCGCTTCAGCAAGCATTCATAGATAGTGGTGCTGTGCAATGTGGCTATTGCACTCCAGGTTTGTTGATGTCAGGAGTAAAACTATTGTCGGAGTTTCCAAGCCCAAGTCGTAGTGATGCTGAGCAAGCTATTACAGGCAATTTATGTCGCTGTACCGGCTATTATAAGATATTTGATGCCATTGACCGTGCTGCCAAATCTATGAGTTAAGAGATCAAACTATATCGATATGACAAGTAAAATTGGTGTGGATGTCTCCCGAATTGATGCACTTGATAAAGTAACTGGGCAAGCACTGTTTCCAGCAGATCTGATGTCTTCTGACATGCTTTACATGAAGATATTGTTTGCAGGGCGGCCACATGCTAGAGTCAGGAGCATCGATGTAAGCAAAGCAGAATCTTTTCCAGGCGTGATAGCTATATTTACTGCTTCAGATGTGCCTGTTAACGAATATGGTCTGATTAATTGTGATCAACCTGTGTTGGTTGGTCCTGGTTCGAACAAGAAGGGTGCAGATATAGCTAGATTTGTAGGAGATCAAATAGCTTTAGTTGTTGCGGAAACGGAAGAAGCGGCTATTAAAGCTCGTGATCATATTTTAGTTGATTGGGTTGATTTGCCGGTAGTTACTGATCCGTACAAGGCGATGAAGCCAGATGCACCAATGTTGTTTGAGTATCGAGAATCAAACATTATTAAACATAATAAGGTTAGAGCTGGTGATGTGGAAAGTGCATGGAAGAATTGTGAAGTTATAGTCGAGAGTATTTATCAAACTCCATGGCAAGAGCATGCTTACTTGCAGCCTGAAGCTGGAATATCTTACATTGATTCTGATGGGAGAATAACCGTGGAGGTTGCAGGACAATGGGTGCATGAAGAGCAAAAGCAAATTGCCCATGCGCTTGGATTAACTGTGGATCAAGTGAGGGTTATTCACCCGGCAATTGGTGGTGCATTTGGAGGTAGGGAGGATGTATCAGTGCAGATAGTTTTAGCATTGGCAGCGTGGCATTTGCATCAGCGTGGAATAAGTCGTCCAGTCAAGATTGTTTGGAGCCGTGAAGAATCAATCGTGGGTCATCACAAACGTCATCCATACAATATTCACGCAAAATGGGGTGCTGCTTCCGACGGAAGTATTCTGGCAGCTGAGGTCAAGATGGTAGCTGACGCGGGTGCCTATGAATACACGTCGGCAAAGGTCTTGGGAAATGCAACGTTACAGTCTACTGGTCCTTATGATATACCAAACGTCAGTGTCGATGCTTATGCTGTTTATACAAACAACGTGCCAAGTGGTGCTTTCAGAGGTTTTGGAGGCCCTCAGGGTGCATTTGCTGCAGAAAGTCAGGTGAATAAATTAGCACATAAATTGGGTATAGATGTGGTTGAAATGCGTCGGCGTAATCTTATTGATGATGGTTCTATAGGTCAGTTCAAGTCTGTATATCCGGAGGGAGTTACAATCAGGCAGGTAGTGGAAGAATGTGCTGATAGGTCAAATTGGCCAATTACTAAGGTGGACAATTCCTTGCCATCTAACATACGTAAGGGGTATGGGTTTGCATGTGCATTAAAGAATGTTGGATTTTCGTTTGGTTTTCCGGAAGAGTGTTGGGCGAAGGTTGAATTGCATGGTGGATCAGAAATTGAAAGAGTGGTTTTACATCATGCTGGGGCAGAATGTGGTCAGGGTGCACACACCGTTTTTGTACAAATGACAGCTGAAGCTTGTGGGGTTCCGATTGAGCGTATTCAGCTTGAGGCTGCGGATTCAGCTTCAACCAAAAATTCAGGTAGTGCGTCTGCATCTAGATTGACCTTTATGGCAGGAAATAGTATTCGTGGTGCTGTTGATTTGGCGTTAAAGAATTGGCAATCAGAGGAACGACCAGCAATTGGAGAATATAAGTTTGTACCTCGACAAACTACTGCTTTAGACACAGAAACGGGAGAGTGCGACCCAAACATCACATATGGGTATGTTGCTCAGAGAGTGATTGTTGAAGTGGATATTGAAACCGGGCATATAAGGGTTGTAGATGTTATGTCAGTAGATGACGTTGGTAGGGCAATCAATCCTATACAGGTAGCAGGTCAAATTGAGGGTGCTATTGTTCAGGCACATGGGTACACCCTGCTAGAGAATTTGGTTTCACAGGATGGATACATAGAAACAGCGCATTTTTCTAACTATCTAATTCCTACTTCACTAGATGTTCCTGAGCGTGTCGAAGCTGTAATACTTGAGTATTCAGACCCACAAGGTCCTTGGGGCCTAAGAGGAGTTGCTGAGATGCCATTCTTACCTTACGCTCCAGCTCTTATTGCAGCTGTACATGATGCAACTGGAGTATGGTTTGATGAATTCCCTCTCATTCCTGAGAGAGTATTAAGAGGTCTTAACCATTCAATATACGCCGAGTGATCACGTTACTATTGTAGTGCGTGGCGGTGGAGACATTGCAACTGGGTCTATCTATAGACTGTATAAGGCTGGGTTTCCGATTGTTGTGTTAGAAATTGATAATCCGCGAGTTGTTAGAAGAGAAGTCGCTGCAGCTCAATGTGTATTTGTTGGTCAACATTTTGTGGAAGGTGTTTGTTTTGAAAAGACTGACATAGGCAAAATTAATAATCTGTCTCCAGGAGTAATACCCGTAGTAGTAGATCCTGGTGGGCATAGTATTAGTGAAATCAATCCTAGTGTGGTGGTTGATGCGCGAATGCTAAAAAGAGACATCGATACTAATAATGAATTAGCTGATTTAGTCGTAGGACTAGGTCCGGGATTTATCGTAGGGGATCATTGTGATGTTGTTATAGAGACTCAACGGGGACATAGACTGGGAAGAGTATATTCGGAGCGAGGTGTAGGTGCCATCCCTGATACTAGAGTGCCAGAAGAAGTGAATGGTTATCGCAATGAACGCGTTCTAAGGGCTCCATGTTCAGGTAAAATGCAGTCGCACGAGACTAATATAGGAGACATTGTCTCGAAAGGCGAAATAATTGCTACGGTGGGTCTTGAAGAGGTGCGAGCCCCATTTGGAGGAGTGTTGCGAGGTCTACTTCAGGATGGTCTGCCAGTATATGAGTGTGACAAAATAGGAGATGTAGATCCGCGCGGTATTAGAGAGAACTGCTTCCAAATTTCTGACAAAGCACTTGCAATAGGTGGAGGGGTACTGGAGGCTGTGATGAATTGGGTATCTAATCGGAAAGATGAATCGAGATAGATAATGCAACTGAAGTCCGGACTACGAGTGGGTTTTTCTGAAGTTATTTCTATAGTTGGTGGTGGCGGCAAGTCTACTCTCATGTTTAGATTGGCAGATGAGATTGTTGCTGCTGGAGGAAGAGTTGTTACTACAACGACTACGCGCATTTTTGCTGCTCAAACTAACATTGCACCAGTACATTTAGTGGCTGATCATAAGGGCGAATTTCTCAATGAACTTAAGGTCATGCTAGAAGAACATCCTCATGTTCTTGTTACAGGTCCTGTTCATAATGGTTCTGACAAGGCCTACGGTATTTCAAGTGAACTTGTAAATGATATTGTGATTGATAGCATAGACAGTGATTTGACAGTTATAGTAGAAGCAGACGGTTCCCGTATGCGCTCATTGAAAGTACCTGCTGTTCATGAGCCAGTAATCCCTAAATGTACAACAATAGTTATACCAGTAGTTGGTGCTGACATTTACGACAAATTACTTAATGACCATAATGTACACAGGTCCGAGCTGGCATCAGAGATGTTAGACTTAGGTTATCAATCTCCGATCACTCCGGAAGTTGTGGCACAGTTATTGTTGCATAAACTAGGTGGAATGAAGCAGGTGCCTCATGATGCTAGATGGATACCCTTTATCAACAAAGTGTCGTCAAAACCAACATTGAATTATGCTTCCCAGACTGCCCAACTTTTGCTAAAAGGTGGGGCTAGGGAAGTTGTGGTTGGGGCTTTGTTAGATGAATTTCCAATAGTGAAACGTTTTAGCAAAGTTGCTGCAATAATTTTAGCGGCTGGCGGTTCTACTCGTATGGGACAAAACATGGAAATAAAGCAGCTGTTACCATGGGGTGAGGGTACTTTAACTACGAGGGTAGCTGAGGCAGCTATAAAAAGTGATAGTGATGTAATCAAAGTGGTTGTGGGCAATCAAGCTGATAGAGTAAGTAAAGTTCTGAAAAGCATGGATTTGGATGTAATATGGAATGCAAATTGGAGCCATGGGCAGAGTGGCTCGGTTAGAGCCGGATTAGATTCTTTGGAAGACGATATATCAGCTGCTTTATTTTTATTGGTGGATCAACCTGCAGTCGACGCAGATTTAATTAATGCAATAGTAAATAGGTTTCATGATACAGGTGCTCCAATAGTTGCTCCGCGTGTATCTGGTAAGCATGCAAATCCCGTATTATTTGACCGTGATTTGTGGAAAGAATTACATCTAATTAAGGGAGACAGAGGTGGCCGAGAATTAATCAAACGGTATTATGACGAGGTTGCTTGGGTAGATTGGAAAGATGATATCCTGACTGAAATTAATACTAGAGGAGAATATGAATCGATGTCTATGCGATTCATCCCATGATAAACTAGGGTTCTTAGGTAGAATAAGGTGTATTGTGTGCAGGACAGTTCATGCAATGGGATTGCTATTATTATGGTAACCGAGGTACAAGTTTGGTATTGAGATTAGAAAGCTTAGATGCTGCGCACGAAGCAGTTGATATTATTACTCGAATGATGGGCGAGTCTATAGTGTTGCTAGACTTACAAGGTATTTCTATCATTAGTGATTTTTATGTGATAGCAACAGGCACAAGTGAACGTCACTTAAAAGCTATGGCAAGAGCCATTGCAGATAATACAGTTCTTAAACGTAGGGCAGTTGTGAGAAGTTTGGATGAACAAGCACAAAGCGGTTGGGTTCTTCTAGACCTTGGAGACGTTATGGTTCACTTGTTTATGAGTGTACAGCGTGATCGCTATAGCTTGGAAGAACTCTGGTCAGAAGGCAAAGTTGTACTGAGAATGCAATAGTCTGTCTAAATCTCGAAAATCCATTCCTCTCCAGAACGTTTCCATTCAATTAGTTCATCTGCTTTAAACCACAAGTTAATTTCAGTCATTCCGTTCTTGACACTATCCGAACCATGAGTGAGGTTACGACCAATATCAATTCCATAATCTCCTCTTACGGTGCCGGGCTGAGCTTCTGTAGGGTCTGTCGCTCCAAGCACTTGGCGCACCACTGCAACTGCTTTACTACCTTGCCACGCAATTGCAACTATGGGTGCTGAGGTTATGTAATCAATCAAACTATCATAAAAAGGCTTTCCTTTGTGAATAGCATAATGTGTCTCTGCTAAACCAGTTGATACATCCATCATTTTCATGCCTATCATCCGTAGGCCTCTGCGTTCGATTTTATCAATAATTTGACCCACTAATCCACGTTGAACTCCGTCTGGCTTGATCAATAACAGTGTACGTTCCACGTATCACCTCCGTTTGCGTTGTTTGTTTATCTACCCAAAGCTTTGCGATACAATGGTAGTGCTTTAGCAAATTTACCCGTTTTAGTGTACGCGTCAGCTAAAGTTTGTATCATAGCTGGTTTTTGTTCTATATGCGGGTCAGATACAAGTTTTTCTAAGTCGTCAACCACTTGCTTTAGTTTTTTGGCCGATTTTACGAGGCTAATGTAATTACCCATTGCCTCATCCAGATTTCCATCTCGGGACATACTTCTGGCATTTCTTAATATTTCGGTAGCACTCCCAGAATCTACGATTTTGTTTGAGCCTGTATTTGCACTGTCAGATGTGCCCACACTACTTGAATGAGTTTGATTGGGTTGATCTGGATCGTTGGCAGCTTGTTGTGATTTATCATTAGAAGAAATATTGTATTGGTTATTATTTGTTGGCTTTATTGCCTGGCTATTGTCTATAGCGTTGGCGATGACAGATGTTTCATTAGATTTATTGTGGATGGTTTTGCTGTTTTTCAACCACTCAAAGTCATAATTGTTTGGACCTGGGCTTTTGCTACTCTGTCCCTCAGGTAATATCCAACCGGGCAATAAGTGTTGTTTTTTGTGAGCTTCCTTTGCAGAGAAAGGTGATAGGGGTCTGAAAACAGTGTTGTCATCTTTGACATCCAGAGATGTTGTGGTAGTGACATTTTCTTTCCTATCTAGATTATTAAACATTAGAGCACCTTACTGATTTATGCTTCAAGACTTTGTACATCATAAGACCATTGGTAGCATGGTAGCATTACTCATTAATAATACTATCTGTTTCAATTTGGTTTATATACAAAGACTAGAACAAGCTCATAAATTGTCCCATAAGTCCGTTGACCCCAACACTTGCTATTAATCCTGCAAATACTACAGACACCATACTCATTAATTTTATAAGAATGTTTAATGAAGGACCACTAGTGTCTTTAAAAGGATCTCCAACAGTGTCACCAACTACAGTAGCCTTATGGACTTCTGAACCTTTGCCGCCGTCTACACCAGTTTCCACTAGTTTTTTTGCATTATCCCATGCCCCTCCGGCATTTGACATCATTACAGCCATGACGAAACCTGTAGCCAAGCCTCCAGACAGTAGTCCAAGTACTCCTGCTACTCCGAAGAGCAGGCCGACTACCACAGGAATAAGGATTGCTAGAGTTGCAGGCTTTATCATTTCTTTTTGGGCACCCTTAGTAGAAATTTCTACGCACCGTGCATAGTCAGGGGTTGCTGTTCCATCCATTATTCCTGGTATTTCTTTGAATTGGCGTCGTACTTCTAATACCATGTCATTAGCTGCACGACCTACTGCAGACATAGTCATGGCAGCGAAGTAAAACACTGTCATAGCTCCAATGAATATGCCGATTAGTACTGCTGGATTCAACAATGTAACGTCATAGTAACTCATGAAGTCTTTCATTGTCATAGTTTCCACTGCTACTGATACTCCGCGAATTACAACAGTTTCTATGCCGCGTAAGTGCATCAAACTAAATCTTATCTCTTCCAGATATGCTGCCAGTAGAGCTAAAGCTGTCAACGCCGCACTGCCAATAGCAAATCCTTTGCCAGTAGCAGCTGTTGTGTTACCAACCGCATCCAACTCATCAGTGCGTTGTCTTACTTCAGGGTCTAGGCCAGCCATTTCTGCGTTGCCACCAGCATTGTCGGCAATTGGACCATATGCATCTGCTGCTAAGGTGATTCCTAGAGTTGAAAGCATTGCTACTGCGGCTAATCCGACCCCATACAGACCCATTAGTGTATTATCTGCCCCACCTGAAAAATAGTAAGCAATTGTGATGCCAATTGCTATAGTAATTACAGGTATAGCGGTAGATTGCATTCCCACAGCTAAACCTTGGATGATTACTGTAGCAGGTCCGCTCTGGCCTTGCGCTACGATGCCTTGGGTAGGTTTGAAATCATGTGATGTATAGTACTCTGTTGCTTTTCCTATAATAATGCCTACAAGCAGTCCGGTGATTATTGTGACCCATATCAGCAAGGGGCGGTCAAGGTTAAGGGCATAAACAAGTGGTAAGGCAACTATTGCAATTCCAGCTGCAGAAGAGTTGATGCCGCGATTGAGAGAGCGCATCAAATCTTGCATGCCAGCGCCTTCTTTGGTGCGAACCATATATACACCGAGTATTGATAGTACTACCCCGGCTGCAGCTAGCACCATTGGCATAGCTAGATAATTGATCTGCTTTGCTATGCTATCGGTACCATACGTAGTGATTACTGCTGCCACACCTAATGCTGCCGTGGCTAGTATAGAGCCAGCATATGACTCATACAGGTCAGCCCCCATGCCAGCCACATCACCAACATTATCTCCCACATTGTCTGCTATTGTAGCTGGATTGCGAGGATCATCTTCTGGTATACCAGCCTCGACTTTACCTACTAGGTCGGCGCCTACATCTGCTGCCTTTGTATAAATACCACCGCCAACGCGAGCGAATAAAGCTTGTGTGCTAGCACCAAAGCCAAAGCTAAGCATGATGACTGTAATTTGTGGGAGAGGATTTATGGATCCGAAAAATTCTGGTGGGAACAAATAATATAGTGCTATGAACCATGCAGATATATCGAGCAATGCAAATCCTACAACGACTAGACCCATGACTGCTCCGGCGCGGAATGCTACTTGCAACCCTTCATTTAGACTTTTGCTCGCAGCATGTGTGGTGCGAGCACTGGCATTAGTTGCAGTTCGCATTCCAAAGTATCCGCAGATACCGGAAAATAATCCGCCAGTGAGGAATGCATATGGCACTATCTTATTTTGTAAGTCGAATGATGCCATGATAAGGAATATTATGAACAGTACTACAAATGCAATGGCCACAACTCTATACTGTCGTCTTAGGTATGCCATAGCTCCTTCTCGTACGGCTTGCGCTATTTCTCGCATTCGAGGTGTTCCTTCATCTTTATCCATAACTGACTTATAAAATATGTATGCAAATAAAAGAGCTATAAAAGCACTGATTGGGGTTAGCCACCAGATCGTAGGTAGATGTAGCATGTTGTTCATGAAAAATGGTCCTCCTAGACTTAGTTTATGAACAGTAATAAAGTTGATTTATGTAATGAAAAATGTTGTATCGAATTTACACAAAACACGCCCGAAAATATTACGTCTCTTGGGCGATTACCGGCGGGATTGTACTGAGTAGAGGAGAATGTGTCAAGTGTATTGTACACAGAGAAATAAAAAGGGCTTGACAGAAGTAAGTAAAATGTTGTATAACCTCACCCCGCACCATATTTTGGGGCGGACAATTGATACTCAAGGTAAATCTTTTTATCTTCCTTGGGCACACTGTGATCATCATTTAGACAGTGTGCTCTTTGTGTCTTTTGAGGTGATGTAAGAGCATATTTGATGACAGTTGTTTGACATGATTTGAGGTGATATAAACAGGTATGAAAAAAAAGATTAAGAGTGTATCAAAGAAAAAAAGAAATGGTCGTAATTCTGTAAAGAGTACATCTGACCATATGGTCGATAAATCTGCTAAGTTAGCAAATGGTAATGGAAGGAAAGCAATCCCTAAAGATGAGTTGCAAGCCGAGATACTTGCTGCCGAGACAGAGCATCCGCGTATCCAGCAATTACTTGAAATTGCTGAGAAAAATGGTGTGATTTCTATGGAGGAGATTGTTACTGTGTTTCCGCAGGCTGAGGAGGATATAGGTATCTTGGATGAAACACTCGCTTCTCTTTTGGAATCTGGGGTAGAAATCGTTGAAAAGAAAACTGCAGATGATGGACATAGCGTGGAAAGTGAGGATACTCTTGCTGCTGAGAAGGATCAATTTAACCGTGAAATCAAAAAGATTAACCGAAGAAAGAGACTTGGTAAAAATACTGCATTAGATGTGGATGACACCATAGGTTTGTATTTGAAAGAGGTTGGTAAAGTTCCTTTGCTGACCAAAGATGAAGAGGTGTGGCTTGCAAAAAGGATGGAGAAGGCTGTTAAGGCTGAGGCTGCTCTCGAATCTAATAGAAGAATTTCGCCTGAAAGAAAGATGAAACTAAAATATGACATAGATGATGGTATGGCGGCTAGAGAGCATCTGGTTACTGCAAACTCGCGACTGGTAATTAGTGTGGCAAAGAAATATATTGGCCGAGGGGTACCGTTTTTGGATTTGATTCAAGAGGGTAATATTGGATTGTTACGAGCTGCTAAAAAGTTTGATTATCATAGAGGTCACAAATTTAGCACTTATGCAACTTGGTGGATTCGGCAAGCAGTTACAAGGGCTATTGCAGACCAGGGTCGAACTATTCGAGTGCCTGTGCATATGGGAGATCAGATAAACAAGTTGCTTAGAGTATCTCATTCCCTAACGCAGAAGCTAGGACGTGATCCTACTGTCGAAGAGCTTGCAAATTTGTTGGAAGTAACTCCAAAAAAAGTTGAGGATATGGTTCAAATTGCACGTAGGCCGCTGTCATTAGAAGCGCCCACTGATGACCAGGAGGATTCGAGTGTGGGTGATTTCATTGAAGATGAGGACAGTCCGGCGCCGGTCGAGGCAACTACTCAGAAAATGTTGAGAATTCAGATCCGAGATGCATTAACTGGACTACCTCCTAGAGAGGTGCGCATTCTACAATTACGTTATGGTCTGTTGGATGGAGAGTCTTATACTCTTGAGGAGGTTGGGCGCAAAATGGGTGTTACTCGTGAAAGAGTGCGTCAGATTGAAGCACAAGCTTTAGGTCGTTTACGAAACCCAGACCAGAAGGAGCTGCTGGTAGATTTTCTAAGGGAATATTAGTGATTTAGGGGTGGTGCTAAATGACTGTCTTGACTACTTGTCAGCCATTTCTTCTCCGCCCCATAAAGCTCCTTCAATTGTTCTAGTCCCGCGTCTAATAGTTGATCTAATTCGGGCAACACTATATAAAGCTTGTCTTCGCAATTTATGCCACAGTTGGGTATGTGTTGCGGTTGTGGCAACGTCCCATGTCACCAAAGTGGCTCCCCAAGTAAGACCGCCTCCAAATGCTACAAATACTAAATTGTTGTAAGGTTTGATTCTTTTATCGTCAACAGCCTCACATAGTGCTAATGGAATCGAGGCTGCGGATGTGTTCCCATATCTATCCATGTTCATAACAAACATGTCTAATGGTAAATCTAGATTCCGTGCGGCAGCTTCAATTATTCGCACATTGGCCTGATGAGGAACTATGAAGTCGATATCATCCATGGTCAAACCAGCTTCACTTACCACTTCTCTGCAGGCATCTGCCATGACCCGTGTTGCAAATCGGAAGACTTCACGCCCATTCATGTTTATTGTATGAAGATTGCCACGAAGTGAATCGTAACTGGCTGGTATTGCGCTTCCACCAGCTGGCACTTTTAGGAGGTCTCCGCCTGATCCATCAGATCTCAATACTGAAGATAGAATGCCACCTGGAACATCGCTGCCTTGTAGTACAAAAGCTCCGGCTCCGTCGCCAAAGAGTACACATGTGGAGCGATCTTCCCAATTCACGATTTTGGACAAAGTCTCTGATCCGATGACTAATACAGTGTTCATACTGCCGCTCTGAATAATTTGTCCAGCAACAGTCAGAGCATATACGAATCCGGTGCAAGCAGCTGCCATATCAAAAGCTCCTGCCTTGCGTGCTCCCAATTCGTCTTGAATTAAAGATGCTGTAGATGGAAAATTATGCTCTGGAGTGGAAGTAGCAACAATTATCAAATCCAGATCATTTGGAGATATGTTTGCAGAATCTAATGCCGATTTTGCTGCTTTGACTCCTAGTGATGCTGTCGTATCTTTACCATTTGCAATATGTCGTTGTCTTATGCCGGTACGTTCTACTATCCAGTCATCTGTGGTATCAACCATTCTAGACAATTCGGCATTTGTTAGTATGTTATCAGGAACAGCAGTTCCCCATCCACAGATGTGGGCGTATCGATTCAAACCATTTGGTATATCAGGCATTTACAGTACTCTGCGTATTGGATCTATATTTTGTAAATATAAGACAAGCATTGTGTCCTCCAAATCCGAATGAGTTTGACATAATTGCATCCGCGGACAATTTTCTGGAGTTATTAGATACATAGTCTAAGTCACATTCCGGGTCCGAAGTAAATTGGTTGATTGTCGGAGGGATCATTCCGTGTATTAAGGATTGCACGCACATTATAGATTCCAAAGCCCCGGCAGCTCCTAAAAGGTGCCCATGCATTGATTTGGTTGATGAGATGGGTATTTCGTATGCACGTTCTCCAAATACTTGCTTTATTGCTAATGTTTCCGTTTTGTCATTTAGTGGAGTAGAGGTTCCATGAGCATTAATATAGTCGATTTCTGTTAACTTCAATTTGCTGTCGCGAATTGCTAGTTCCATAGAAATAATCGCGCAGGCACCATCAGGTGCGGGTGCCGTTATATGATGAGCATCATTAGAGAGCCCGTACCCTGCGACCTCTGCATATATTGTTGCACCACGCTTTATAGCATGCTGTTCTGATTCAAGCACCAAGATAGCTGCTCCCTCTCCGGCAACAAACCCATCGCGGTCTCGATCAAATGGGCGGCAGGCTAATGTTGGATCATCATTTCTAGATGATAATGCTCCCATGTTTGCAAAAGCTGCAATTGTAACAGGAGTAATTGCAGCCTCTGCACCTCCTGAAATAACTATATCAGCAGAACCACGTCTAATAATTTCTGCAGCTTCACCTAGTGCATTCGTGCTACTAGCACAAGCGGAAGTAATACATAAATTGGGTCCTCGGGTGCCGAAATTTATTGCTACTTGTCCAGCTGCTGTGTCTGGCAGCATCATGGGGACCATAAATGGACTTACGCGTTTGGGCCCACTCTTTCTCAAGGTGACGGTTTGTTTTTCTAGAGTACTGACTCCACCAATTCCAGTGCCTATTATTACTCCTATACGGTCTCTGTTAGAGTCGGTAATATCTAGAGCTGCATCTTGTAATGCTTCGTCGGTTGCAGCTACTGCAAACTGTACAAACCTGTCCATATGACGTGCGGTTTTCTTGCCAAATAGGGATGCCGGATCAAATCCCTTAACCTCTCCAGCAAATCTAGTTGTATGTTCATCTGGTTCGAAATGAGTAATTTTGTCAATACCCGACCTGCCAGATGTGGCCATTTTCCAAGTTTCGTGGACATTGAGGGAAAGTGGATTTACTGTCCCCATGCCTGTAATCACAACTTTAGGTTTCACAATCTATTCTCCATGTATATTAGTGTAGCCGCTGCCATCATATCATGTGCTAACATCAAGCTATACAACACCATAGCATCTATTAAGTTATGTATCTATCCGTATATTTCACTAAAACTGCTTACAAAAAATTACTAGGATATTTGCTCGAAAAAGATATGATACATATGATACCATTGTCCAAAGCATAAATATAAAGGGAAATACGGTGTGATTTTAGTTACCGGTACTAGAGGGTTTGTGGGAAAGTCGCTTGTTCCTCTCCTTGATGATAATGGGCATTCAGTTCGGTGTCTAGCACAATCTAGGTTTGAGAATGAAAACACGGACAATTATAGTCGTGGCGATTTAGTGGTCGCTAGTATGGATGATTCAAGTACCTTGAGACAGGCTATGGTTGGTGTTGACACTATAATCCATTTGGCCAGTGCACAATGTTATGGAGGATTGGAACAACTGATGGAAGTTGACTACAAGGGTACTAGGCAGTTACTTGCAGCTGCTAAAGAGATGGGGATTAGGAGGTTTGTATACCCATCTCATTTGGGAGCAGGGCGATCATCGGCTTATCCTATACTTAAGACCAAGGGGGTTGTTGAAGAGTTTGTTCGGCGAAGTGGTGTTCCGTTTACGATAATACGTAGTGCATCTATATTTGGTGCCGATGATCATTTTACTAACACTTTAGCTTTGCTGATGAGATCTATACCAGGTCTATTTCCTATACCTGGATCTGGCAATTCAATTAGACAGCCTATTTGGATAGGTGATTATGCTAATTGTGTCACTAGGCTAATATCAGACAATCGATTTGCCAATGAGACTATTAATATTGGTGGTCCAGAATTCCTGACCGTGAATCAAATGTTGGCGTCTATTATGAAGGCTGTCAGTATCAGAAGATTATTGATATCTGTGCCAGTAGTACAAATGCGTTGGTTAATCACTGTTCTTCGTAAAATATTTCGGGTGTCTGCTATAACTTCTAATTGGATTGATTATGTTTCACGAGATTGCAATTGTGAAATTAATAGCGTGTATAGGTATTTTGGAATAAGGCCAGTACAATTTGATCAATCAATAGGTTATTTGGCAAACAAGTAATGGATAACATTGTGCATATGTTCATCAATAATATTAATCGAAGGAAACTGCATGCTGTTATCTTGCCGCATTCATCTAGCATTAACCTATTATAGCTATGCTGTTTTGTGTCCCAACTCGCATCAAATCTATCAAATCTTTTGACATTATCAATAATCGTTGATATACTATACGTTTGTGCAGTGAAAGGGTCAACTGAACTATTAGTCTGTATGTTGAGTTACGAATAGCATGTATCGTCTAAATGGCTCTGCGTAATCAACATTCAAAAAACAATAACAAAACAATAACAA